>Ga0209204_1000092_pt1 | contig 95907 bp, 67 predicted proteins | sample AD_JPNMR2_MetaG_FD_184425 | JGI IMG/M metagenome (GOLD analysis project Ga0209204, IMG submission 184425) | Active sludge microbial communities of municipal wastewater-treating anaerobic digesters from Japan - AD_JPNMR2_MetaG (SPAdes) (version 2) | ecosystem: Engineered > Bioreactor > Anaerobic...
CTGGTGATACGCGTCGAAATCCTTGGAGTCGATGCTGACCTTGTCGATCTGGTAATGGCACAGCGGCCAGAAAACGCTGTTGGAAAAACCTTCATAGTAGCGGTGATATTCCTGCTCGGACAACTGCAGGGGCACGGTGCGCAGTTCGGCCAGCTTTCGCTCGACGTCGGCCCGCTGGACGGCAGTGAGTTTCGACATGTCGCCGGGCCAGCCGAACCACAAGCCATCGCCCTTTTGATGAGGACCCCACAGTCCGGTCGCCAGTCCGCCGGGGCTGGGTTTCACCGAGACGCGGCCTCTCTCCAGTTTGACGGTGACGGGCAGGCGATTGGAAGCGAGCAGCAGCCTGGACATACGTTCAATCTTAGGCGACAAACCCACGGGTGTCCAATTGGCACGACTTGTGCCTGCCGGCATGTGACAGTCGGCCGAAACCGATGAAGATGGGAATCCGCCACTCCAAGTTTGTGACTTAATTATGTCACTTGTGCGCGAGTGCGACCAGAGCGGGAACGATGTCGCCGGCTTTGCCGCGCAGGCAAATGTCACCTGTGCACGCATCCAGGCCGACCTCGATTACCGTGGCGCCTGCCGCGCGGGCTTGGGAGGGCAGCATGGCCGCGGGCATGACCGTGCGCGAGGTTCCGATGCTGAGAACACAGTCGCAGGCTTCGGCGGCCTCCATTGCCTGCGACCAGTCGGGCTCGGCCATGGCGTCGCCGAACAGGACGATCCGCGGCCGGTACGTGCCTCGCGGCCGCAGGCCGGCCATCGGTCGAATTGCCCAAGGCAGCAGGACGCTCCGCGCGGGTTGATCGGTCATTCGGCGCAGCCGGGCCACGATCGTCCGCAGATCGTCGCGGGTCAGCCGGCGGACGAGCTGGCCCGTGCGGTCCACCACTTCGAGCAGTGTGCCATGGACCTGCAGGACGCGGCTGCTGCCGGCCTCCTGGTGGAGCCCGTCGATATTCTGCGTGACGACCGTCACACGCGTGTGCTTTTCCAGCGCGGCCACGGCTGCATGGGCGGCGTTGGGGCGTGCCTCGGCGAGCGGTTCGAGCAGGGCAATCAGGAAGCGAGCCAACCGGCCGGGGGACTTGGCGGCCACGGCCATGATGCCCTGCCAGGTGGCGAACTGATCGGGCGGGAACTCCGTCCACAATCCGGCGGCGTCGCGGAACGTCGGGATGCCGCTTTCCGCCGAGATCCCCGCGCCGGTAAAGACCACCACGTGGCGCGCGCTGCGCAACCAGTCGGCGGCCTCTTTCAACCTGTCGCTATCCGTTTCGTCCGCCATGATCCCGCATGGCATACCCCAACCGGACATCGTTGGCAACCGCTTCGAGTGCCGGAGACGGCAAACCCGGTGAGACCAAACGGGACGCCCGGAGACGCGGTGAACGCGGTTTCACAGCGCCGTGCCATGCCCTCGTTGCCGAGCGGGCGTGTTGCTGCTACGCTGTGGACCGTGTGATCTTCGCCGTCGCGTCGATCATCCATTGACCATCGCGCCGGCCCGTGGATCAGACCGGTCAGGCTGGCAACAGAGGATTCGTGAGCCTATGGAGAGGAACTTCGTCACCATCGTTTCGGGGCTTCCGCGTTCGGGGACGTCGATGATGATGCGGATGATCGATGAGGGCGGCATCCCAGCGCTGACCGACAACATTCGCAAGCCCGACGTGGACAATCCCAAGGGCTACTACGAATTCGAGCCGGTCAAGAAAACCAAGCAGGATCCTTCCTGGCTCCAGCAGGCTCCCGGCAAGGTGGTCAAGATGGTCCATCTGCTGTTGCTGGACCTGCCCAAGAGCGGCTATGAGTACCGCGTGATTTTCATGCGGCGGCGCCTGGAGGAAGTCATCAAGTCGCAGAACGTCATGCTGGAGCACAAGGGCAAGGCCAATCAGACGCTGCGCGACGACCAGGTGATGGCCCTGTTCCGCCAGCAGATCAAGGAAGTCTGCGAGTACATGGACGCCAACCCGCAGTTCAAGTACCTGGAAGTGGATTACAACCAGCTGCTGGCTGACCCCACGCCGTGGGTCAAGAGCGTCTCGGAGTTCCTGGGCGGGCTGGACACCGCCAAGATGCTCGAAGTCGTCGATCCGTCGCTCTATCGCCAGCGGGTCTGACGGTGGCTCGCGACCAGAACTGAAGACGGACCGGCGGCGAACAGGTCCGATAGTTCCCCTGTCATAGCCCCTGGGACGCCGCCTTCATGTGCCACGGTGGTCGGCTCTCCGGCTGATGACCGCCTCACCGCACGCGCATGTATCGTATGCTCCTGGCTGATCCGGCCTCGCCGCCGGTAGTTGAGCAGGAGCTACGCATGGCGTCCGTCATTTCCGACCAGGATCTGCAGATGTTCCTCGGCTACTTCGAAGAGCCCGAGCCGGGCGTTCCCGTCGGCTGCACAGGCTGGTACCACTCCGCCGGCAAATTCCCGCTGCAGAGCCCGTCCCAGGTCTTCACGTTCGGCCCCGGTGTCCGCAGCCTGGTGAAGGACGACGTTGTCGGTCCCTTCGCCTGCCGGGACGAGGCGCTGAGCGACCTCCAGGAGTGCCTGGGTCGCTGATGCAATGGGGTGATGTGCCCCATTTTGCGTCCGTGGCCGGGTTCAAGCTTCCTCCCTGTTGCGATTGAGCCTCCAGGGTGTATATTGGCGTTAGCTCGCGCCTCATTTGTGCACATCGCGTGGGTTGCGTCAGCGGCATCCAATTCGTCGGGCTGGGCGGCGCCCTCCGTGTCCGGCGGGAAAGTTGACAAGGCTGCGGTCGTGGACACGCGGCCAAGCGAGGCGGGCATCCTGGCGTAATGGGGAGGCAGGAAGATGGCTTCAGGCAAGGACGCAAGAATCAAATCTGTGAGGATCACAGGCCGACAACTGGCTCGCTTCACCGCCACCGAAATGATCGGGGGCGTTTTGTGCCAGATTACGCTCGAGCGGGGTGAGGACGGCAACTATCACGAGGTGGACTGCCGGCCCGTCGGTGGCAGCCAAAAAGGCTCGTCCGGTACCCGCTGACAACCCGTGACGGCTGCACGCCTGGGGGGCAAAATCCAAGATCATCAAGAGCGAAGCCCGACCCAATTCAATCGGTTGTTCGCGGCACCAAACAAATTCACCGCAGAGATCCGGAGGCACAGAGAGAACCGTCCGCAGAGAACACCGAGAGCAACGAAGAGAGCTGATAGACCAGATGACGAAGCTGATCGTTGGCGCGGCGATCGACTTCGGTAATCCTTCCTTGGTGAATGGCCCCCATCTATCGATCCGTTCCGCCGATGAGCTTTCGCAGGTCCTCTACCGCTCGCTTGGTTTCGGTGGCCTGAGCTGACAATTCTTCGGCCGCACTGGCCGACTCCTGCGCCGTTGCCGCGTTGGATTGCGTCACCTGGTTCAACTCGCTGAGCGAGTTCTGAATGGCCTCCACGCCGCTGGCCTGTTCGCGACTGGCCGAAGCGATCTCGCCCACCAGGGCGACCACTTTCGCTACGCCGTCCTGCATGGTCTGGAGCGACGCATCCATTTCGGTCACCAGGCCGACTCCCTCGTCGGTGAGGGTAATAGAACCCTGGATCATCTCCGCCGTAGTTCGCGCCGCCTCCGCCGCCCGCATGGCCAAGGCCCGCACCTCCTCGGCCACGACGGCGAAACCCTTGCCTGCCTCACCGGCCCGAGCCGCTTCGACCGCGGCGTTCAGCGCGAGGAGGTTCGTCTGGAAGGCGATTTCGTCAATGGTTTTGACGATTCTGGCCGTCTGATCGGCTGCGCCTTTGATTTGGTTGATGGACCCGTTCAACCGGCGCATGACTTGTGTGCCTTCGTTCACCACACGCTGGGTTTCGCGCGAGAGATCATTGGCCTTGGAGGCATGCTCTGCGTTGCGATGCACCATGGAGGCCATCTCTTCTATGCCAATAGTGGTCTCCTGGATGCTCGCTGCGGCGCGTGAGGTTTGCTGGGCCAGCGACTGAGCCGCCCCCGAGACTTCCTTGGCGGCCAACCCTGTCTGTCCTGCGGCCGTGTCGAGCGAATCGGTGGTCTGAGCAACCGCGCGGATGACCCCGCGTGTCAGCCAGCCGGCCAGGACCGTGGACATGATCACGGCGAATACGCTCGCGCCGATGAACCAGACCGTGGCCCGGCTCAACTCAGCGGTCATGGCATCGGAGCTGGCGACGGCCTGTTTGCCGCTCTGTTCCAGTCCGCCTTTCAACCTGGCGATGCGATTCTCCAGCATCTCGCCCAGTCGGTCGATGGTGTTCCGCATGTCCGCGAAGGCTTGTTCCGCCGCCACCATCTGCTCGGCGCGGATTTCCTCATGCGGCTTGTTGGCGAGCACCTGTTCCACCACCCGGCGGCTGACCGGCTTCCAGTCGGCGTACTGCTGTTCAAACCGGGCGTACATGGCCTTCATCTCTCCGGTCAGGGCGTCCTTGGCTCGGCCCATCCGCTCGATCACCTGCTCAATGTTCTCCGCGTTGGCCTTGTCGGCGGCGGCAACTTCCTCGCGCGAGGTGGCGGTCACGGCCTGACCCTGGGCCAGATACGCCTGGTAGGCGTCCCGGTCCGCGTTGAGCATCAACTCGCGAGCGGTCCGGAAGGCGACCGCCGCTTCCGGCGATGCCGCGGACTTTTCGGCGGCGTCCAGGAGGTCCTGCAACTGATCGATGGTGCTCCGCATGTCGTTGAACAGCTTGTCGCTGTCGGCATGCGCTTGACGCGCCTCCCGCACGCGCTGCGACAATTCCGACGAGAGCCGTGCTATCTCGAGGCTCCGCGCCCGCCAGGCTTCGAACTGCTGGTTGAACAGGTCGTGAGCCTGCTTCATGTCGGCATCAAAGGCGACGGCTGCGGCGTCCAGCCGTTCCTTGACCTGCTGTACGTTGGCCTCGAGATCCTTGACGAGCAGCTCGAGCTTGGCGGCATCGACGGTGCCGATGAGTCCCACCGACGCCTGCTCCGCCTGGTAGGCATCCCGATCGGCGTTCAGGAGGTTGGCGATCGAGTCGGCATACTCCTGCAGCTTGGGCATGTCGCGCGTGATGATGGGCAGCAGGACTTGCCGGGCATTGGTTCCGATGCGGTCGGAACTCCTGCCGAACATCCACACGCCGGTAACCCCCAGTGCCATGAGGCACAACAAGGGAATGCTGATCATGACCGCGATTCGGACGCGAATAGTCATCGACGTCTCCTGGAGAGGGATGCCTGAGAAAGGCCGCCGGCGCGCAGGCCATCAGCCCCCCAATACGTCATCGGCCGGATGGAATGGGGCCTTTTGCACCGGCGGCCTGGGAGATGTCCCACATTCGTGACTTGTAGGATTCGCCAAGTTTTTGGGGAGAACGCCCCCTCCGAAAAACGAGAGGTGCCGGTTGGTCCGGGGCCGCGACAGCCTCAAGGCGCGGCCACTTGCTACCTGCACCTTCCCGCTATGTGGAACCCGGGCAGCGACTGGACAGCCCGAGAAGGGTGGATTAGAAGGAGGCCAGCCAGGCAAAGCCGGCTGGCCCGGGGCTGGGGGCTGGGGCCTGGAGAGGACGGGAGTCTCGGCCGCCTCAGGCGGTGTAGCAGCTCGAGGCTACCGCCGGATGCGGACTGGGGCGGCGATTTGAGCGGGCTGGCCGGCAGGGAGGCTGATTCATGGCGGAAGCACTGACCATCGTCGCGATCGTGCTCATGGTCGTCGTGGCGGTTCTCCAGATCCTGTTGTTGCGGCGGCGGGTAGAGGTGGACTGGACGCCGGTCGAGCAGGGCCTCGCGGCGATCGAAAAAGCGCTGGAGCGGACGGAACGTGTGGTCCGCGACGAGATCGCCCGCAATCGCGAGGAGAACGCCGCAGGGGCCCGGCAATCGCGGGAGGAACTGTCCAACTCGCTGAAAGCCGTCGGCGACACGCTCAACCGGCAGCTGCTCGGACTGACGCAGGCCAACACGCTCAAGCTCGACCAGATGCGCGAGGCGGTCGAGCAACGGCTACAGCGAGTCCAGACCGACAGCGGTCAGCGGCTCGAACAGATGCGAATGCAGATGGCGGCGGATGCCAAGCAGACGCGAGAGGAAACCGCGGCCGCCCTCAAGGTCTTCAACGAGTCGCTCGGCGGGCAGATGGGCAAGCTCACCGAATCCAACGAAAAGAGACTGGAAGCCCTGCGCACGAGCGTGGAGGACAAGCTCAAGGCGATTCAACAGGACAACACGGCCAAGCTCGAGCAGATGCGGCAGACGGTGGACGAAAAGCTCCAGGGCACGCTGGAAAAGCGGCTGGGCGAGTCGTTCAAGCTGGTGAGCGAGCGGCTGGAGCAGGTGTACAAGGGCCTGGGCGAGATGCAAACCCTGGCCAGCGGCGTGGGCGACCTCAAGCGCGTGCTGACCAACGTGAAGACGCGCGGCACCTGGGGTGAGGTGCAACTGGCGGCGCTGCTGGAGGAGGTGCTCACACCGGATCAGTACGCCACCAACGTGGCCACGCGCGAAGGTTCGAGCGAGCGGGTGGAGTTTGCGATCAAACTGCCCGGCCGCGGCGAGAACCGTGACGAGGTTGTTTGGCTTCCGATCGACGCGAAGTTTCCCGTAGAAGACTATCAGCGGCTGGTCGAAGCCCAGGAGGCGGCCGACGCCGAGGCCGCGGAAGCAGCCGGCCGAGCTCTCGAAGCACGGGTCAAAGCGTGTGCGGCCGACATCTCCAACAAGTACCTCAACCCGCCGCACACCACGGATTTCGGCGTGTTGTTCCTGCCCACGGAGGGCCTGTTCGCCGAGGTGATACGACGACCTGGCCTGGCCGAGGCCATCCAGCGCGAGTGCCGAGTGATGATCGCCGGCCCGACTACGCTTTGGTCCATCCTCAACAGTCTGCAAATGGGCTTCCGCACGCTGGCCATCCAAAAACGGTCGAGCGAGGTGTGGACGCTCCTGGCCGCGGTCAAGACGGAGTTTGGCAAGTACGGCGAGGTGCTGGCCCGCGTGCAGAAGAAATTGCAGGAGGCGTCGAACACGATCGATACGGCCGCGGTGCGGACCCGGGCCATCGAACGCAAGCTGCGCGGCGTGCAAGAACTGCCCGCCGCCGAGGCCCAGAACCTGCTCCTGCTGGGGCCGGCCACCGATGGCGAGATCATCGACGCCTGACCCCTGCACCACGCATTGCACTGATGTCATGGATCGAGAGTCGATCCCTCGTTGATTTGACTAACCACCAAGGGCACAGAGGAGCACACAGGTCAAAGGTCGGGTCTGCTCGTTCTTGTACTTCCGTTCATCCGCTGCTGTTCGCTTCCTGCGTTCATTGGATCGGCGGTTGTGTTTCGAAGTGGTCGAGGGCGATATCCGCGGGAGCATCCGTGGGGTCCAGACGGAGTTGGCGGATCGTGCCTGTCCAGGCGGCGTGTGCGGCGAGCGGAATCGTGTAGGTGTGCATGTTGCCGTCGGGGATGAGGTCGAACGAGACACAGCGTGCCGCGTCGAAGCTTCGCCGGTCGTCCGTTGACCAGTACAACTCGCCGCGCTTCCCGGCCGTCACGCTCATGGTCACGCGCACGGCGGTCACCGCATCGACCTGCAGATCGAGCACAGGCGGGCTGAGCAGGACGGGATCGCCGCCGACGGACCGGCAGCGCATGACGCCGCCCTCGAAGCGCACGTTCATCACATGGTTCGCAGGACGTAGCCACAATCCATGGCGGTCATCGAACGTCATCGAGAAGCCTCGCGTGATGTTCAGCGTCGCGAGATAGCGGCGGTAATACACATCGTTGATCTGATCGGCCGTGAGACTGGTCTCAAACGCCCGGATTTGATCCGTGGTGGGCACGAGGTGCGCACACGGTGGCGCGTCGGGGGCGAGTACGTCGCGGATGACGTCCAGATAGCCGAACCCGTACTGCGTGCCGGGCTCGGCAGCGCCGCCCTCGCCCCATTCGTTCCACGCTTCGACGAGAGCGAGGTTGAGCGTCTCATCCACGTAACGCGGCAACATTTCGATCATGGGCCGAACGGCCTGAGGCGTGTTGCCGACGGTGCGAATCGCCTGCCGGTTGGATCGCGGCGTGTCGTCCCAGCCGAGCCAGCCTGTGGGAATGAAGCCGAGCGACTGTGCTTTGGTCCGCCGTCGAGCCTCGGCCATGGCCTGCTCGTAACGCGGCACGATCCGCTCATAGGGCATGGACCTGGTGACGGGGTCCCACGGTACATCGCAAAAGCCGTATGCGTACGAGGTCACCGCGTCGAAACCGCCCAGGGCGTACCGCAGGACGTGCGGATTGTTGTGAACGGCCACGAAATACACACCGGCATGACCATACGTGCGGGCGATTTCCCGCATTCGGTCGAGTGCCTCGCGGCAGCCGTCCCAGCCGTCGTGCGCGTTGGCGATGCGCCAGGCCTGGTGAATGAGCACGACCGGCCGACCGTCCACCTTCAGGTAGCTCGGGTGGCCGGCGTAGCGCTCGCAGAGGGTGCGAATGAAGCTCTCGAGCGAGCGGTGCGAGAAGTCCAGCGGCTTGTACTCGGTGCATTGGCCTTCGTTGCACCAGTCGAGGCAGAACTTCATTAGATGGACGTGCTTGCTCGCGAGGAACCCTTTTTCGAGTGCGTCGTTGAGATAGCAGAAGCCCTGGTTGTAGTACCAATCGAAAACGAAGAACGAGATGCCGTGCTCAACCGCCCAGCGGATGTGCCAGTCAGCCACGTCCGGCCGGGCTTCGTCGTAGTAGCCCAGCAGCGGCTCGAAATAGTCCACCCTGCGCACGCCCCAGCCGCTGCGATCCCAGTCGAGCATGACCGGGAAGTAGTAGCAGCCCAATGTGAGGCGAGTCTTGACGGGTTGCGGCGCAGGCGGATTCGCTATCGCGGATTTCGAATGCGAGATGTCGTCGCGGCTGGAACTCGGAGATGCGGGACCCGAGCTCAGGGAATCGAGATCCGGAATGTCGGAATCCGCAAGCCTGGTCACGATGATGCGTGACATCTTACATGCGTTGCCGGGTTCGATGCCGGCGTGGACGGCCACGAAGCGGGCTTCGGCGGGCGCCCGGACGTCGGCCGTGTAAGGCTCGGGCTCAACGCCCACGAGCTGACCCGTCCACGAGTGGTCGTAACGGATGTGTCGGCGGTCGGCGTCGAACCATTCGATGGCCAACTTGTATCGCCCGTCGCCGGCGAGACGGGTGACGGCGGCCGAAAGACGATAGACCTGCCCCGGCTCGATCTCGAACGGCGGTGAGACGCCGCCGACCTCGCCGGGATACTCGCGCGAATCGAGAAGAACCTCGGGCTCGGCGCCCGGGGTTGGAACGATTTTCGCGTGAGCTGCCGGCGCCCACGAAATGGCTGGGCAGAGATCGCGCCCGACGGACGGATCGGCGTTGCCACGGCTGTGGGAAGCGAGGACGGTCAACGTTGCGAAGCCGCAAACGGCAATGATACATCGATTCATGCGGCAAAGCTTACGGCTTTTCGAGCGCGATCTCCAGGACGCCCTCGATGCGATCCACGTACGCGATCTGCAATTGCTGCAGAACTTCGGCGGGAATGTCCTCCTGGTCCTTGCGGTTCTCTTCAGGCAGGATCACTTGTGTGATGCCCGCACGGTGGGCGGCGAGGACTTTCTCCTTGACGCCGCCGATGGGCATGACGCGGCCGGTGAGTGAGATCTCGCCAGTCATAGCCACATCGGCGCGGCAGGGTCGATCGGTGAACAGCGACACGATGGCGGTGACCATGGCCGCACCGGCCGACGGGCCATCCTTGGGAATCGCACCCGCGGGAACGTGGATGTGCAGGTCGGAGTTCTTGATCGTCTCGGGATCGATGCCGAATTCGCCGGCCCGGCTACGGGCGATGCTGAAGGCGGCCTGGGCCGACTCTTTCATGACGTCGCCGAGCTGGCCGGTGAGCGTGAGCCGGCCGGAGCCGGGCATGCGGGCGGCCTCGATAAAGAGGATTTCGCCGCCGGTGGGGGTGAAGGCCATGCCGGTGGCCACGCCGGGAGCCGACGTGCGCCGCGCGGTTTCGTGCGTGAACCGTTCGACGCCGAGATACTCGCGAAGCTGCTCGGGGCCGACGGTGATCGGTTCGGGCGAGCCGTCCGATCCTGCGACTTTGGCGGCGATTCCGCGGAGCACGGCGCCGATCTGCCGCTCGAGTTCGCGGACGCCCGCTTCGCGCGTGTAGGCGTTCACGATCTGGACGATGGCGTCATCCGTGACGTCCACCTGATGGCCGGTCAGGCCGTTCTCGGCCAGTTGTCGCGGCACGAGATAGCGTCGGGCGATGAACCGCTTCTCCTGCGTGGTGTAGCCGGATAGCGTGATCAACTCCATGCGATCGCGGAGCGGCGCGGGAATGGCGTCGAGATAGTTGGCCGTGCCGATGAACATGACGTTCGACAAGTCGAAGGGCACATCCAGGTAGTTGTCCACGAACGTGCTGTTCTGGGCCGGGTCGAGCACTTCGAGCAGCGCGCTGGCAGGGTCGCCGCGGAAGTCCTGGCCGATCTTGTCCACCTCGTCGAGCATGAACAGCGGGTTGCGCGAGCCGGCCCGTCGGATCTCCTGAATGATGCGGCCGGGCATGGCGCCGATGTACGTGCGGCGGTGGCCGCGCAGCTGGGCCTCGTCGTGAATGCCGCCCAGCGACAGGCGGATGAACTTTCGCCCTAGCGCGCGGGCGATCGACTGACCCAGCGACGTCTTGCCCACGCCGGGTGGGCCGAGGAAGCACAGGATGGGCCCCTTGCCCGACGGGTTGAGCTTGCGGACGGCCAGGAACTCGAGGATCCGGCGCTTGATCTTGTCGAGGTCGTAGTGATCCTCGTCGAGAATGGCGCGGGCGCGGTCCAGATCGAGCTGATCTTCGGTCTGGACGGCCCAGGGCAACTCGCTGAGCCAGGTCAGATAGTCCACCGAGACCGAGTACTCGGGCGACGCCTGCGGAATCCGCGACATGCGAGCCAGTTCGCGATCGGCTTCCTTGCGGGCCTCGTCGGGCAGGTTGGCCTTCTCCAGACGCTCGCGGAGCTCGTCGATTTCGGCCTGGCGGGCATCGGTCTCGCCCAGTTCCTTCTGGATGGCCTTGAGCTGTTGCTGCAGGAAGTACTCGCGCTGTTGCTTGTCCATCTGCTCCCGGATCTGGCCCTGGATCTTGTTGGACAGCTCGAGTACTTCCAAATGCTGGGCGAGCAGCTTGTTGACTTTGCGGAGACGTTGATTGAGATCGAGCGTCTCCAGGATTTCCTGCCGCTCGGCGGTGCTCACGGGCAGATTGGCGGCGAGGAAGTCGGCCACGCCGCCGGCGGTGTCAATGTTGTTGAGGACGACCTGAGCCTCGTCGGGAATGTTGGGCGAAAGCTCGATGACCCGGCTGGCTGCGTTGCGGGCATTGGTGACCAGCGCTTCGATTTCCGGCGTGCGCTCGGTGCTGTCGTCATGGACTTCGATGCGGGCGGTCAGGAACGGGTCGCGGGCGATCACTTCGACGATGCCCATTCGAGCCAGTCCCTGGACGATGATGTTCATGCTCCCGTCAGGCATGCGAATGAGACGCAGAAGCATGCAGACGGTGCCCATGCGGTAGAGGTCGTCCGGGCCGGGATCCTGCGTCTCGGGCGACCGTTGGGTGATGACGCCCAGGAGCTTGTCGCCGCCGACGGCATGTTCGATGACGCGTTTGGATTTCTCCCGCTCGATCTGCAGAGGGACGATGGTGCCGGGGAAGGCGACCAGCTCGCGCATGGGCAGCAAGGGCAGCTCGGCGGGAATCTCAGGTCGGCCGTCCGGCGTGGAGCTGTGGCGGCCCGACGGTTGCGACGACGCGGGCGGTTCCTGGACGGCCTGCTCCTGCGTGGCCTCCCCGGTCGGTTCGGGCGTCGGCGGGTTTTCCGTTTCCTGGACGAGATCCGGCGTGGTGTTGTCGGGCTTATCGGGTGTCACGGACATTGCGGCTCACCTTTGCGGGCTACCTCTCATCCGGCCGGCTTTCACTCGGGATTGTGCTTGTCGACGGTGATCCAGAGGAAGCCTTGTTCCAATCGGGCGGCGGTGGTGTCGAGATCGGCTTGCGGAGGCAACTGGATGGCACGGAAGAACCGGCCCGAGTCGATCTCCATTCGCAGGATGCACTCGGGGCTCAGTTGCTCACAGGGAATGGGCACCGGCCGCTCGCCTTGGATGCGGATTTCGCGATCGACCACTTCGACCGTCACTTCCTCCTTGGCCAGCCCGGCCAGTTCCACGCAGATGTAGAAACGTTTGGCATCCGTATAGATGTTGACCGCCGGCTCCCAATTGGCCGATTGCGAGAACCGGTAGAACTGGCGGAAGGCCTGCCCCCGGCCGAACACCTGGTGGAAAGCCTCGAAAGAGTGTTCCGATGCCTGCAACTTGAATTTCATGATCCGCTCCGCCGGGCATTCGCCCGTTTTGTGCACGACACGCGTCGAAGCGGCCAAGGTCCGCGGCGGGGGTGAAGATCCCCGGTCTGCGGGCGCGCCGCTGCCTATCAGAATTTACGTCAGACGGCGGTGGATAGCAAAGACGGGGGCTGCCTACGGTGTGGGCCGTTCCGCGGCACGGAGCGACTTGAGAAAGCCCTGATATCGGGCAAGCCGCTCGTCGAACTGCGGGGGCGCGGGCAGAGGCGTTGGCACTCGCGTGTTGCGGCAGTGGCGGTCGTACAAAGCGTTGAACGTGGCGGCCTGCTCGTCCACGTGCGGGAGGTTCAAACCCGGACGGGCGTAGATGTAGCGGACCGGTTCGTCGTCGTGGCGGATGGTCGCAGCCAGCTCGAAATCGGGCAGGGTGTCGATTCGGTCGCGGTAGGCCGCGTCGGCGATGAGGACGTCGACCTCGGCGTGCATCTCCCGCACGAGCGGTGCGAGCATCTCGGGACGCAGATCGTAATCGGCCAGGACGGCGCGGCCGCAATAGTACTCGGCGACCGAGACCTCCATGCCGGTGTTGGTGTGGATGGTCATGACCACGGCCTCCGGGGGGACGTGGGCGCGGACGTAGTACCCGGCAGCCTTGATGCCGGTTTCCGGGCGAACCGATCCCCAGAAGGTCTTCAGGCCGGTCCAGCGTACGAATTGTGCCTCGTTCAGGCAGGCATCAGCCGAACCCACGCCCATATGGCACAGGGCCAGGGCGGCAGCGCAGGCGAAGGCGAGCCGGGCGACCGGGCGGGGCGACAGCCGCTGCAGCATCGCGCAAATCCAGATGGCCACAAGCACACCCGCGGCGTAGGCGGCCTCGATCATGTAAGCGCCCGGGTAGCCGACGCGGGTCCAATCCACCAGAAGCGTGAGTGGCAGCACGGCCGCCCAACTCCAGACGGCCAGCACGCGGTACCGCGGTGTCAACGTTGCCCAGATCAGTCCGGCCGCAGCCGACAGGGCGAACAGGTATCCGAAATGCGAAACCCACATGGAGGGCAGATCCAGGAACTGGGTGAACCGCCATCCGGTCGAGCCGGCGTCGTGCTTGTGCAGCAACCGACCCAACTGGCCGCCTCCGGTCCATCTCCAGGACATATATATGACAGCCAGGGCCAACACGCAGGGGATAATGAAGCCGAAGCCGAAACTGCGCCCCAAGGGCAGCGAGGCGGCGCGATGTCGCGGCGTCGCCGGAGAGGACGAAGCGTGCTGTCGCGTTCGCCGCCGGTCCCACCAGACGTACATGAGTGCGACGGGCAAGGCGAAGGCGAAACAGTTGCTCAGGCAGTGCAGAAGCAGGGCGGTGCCGCCGAGGAACAGCCAATAGGGCCGGTCTTCGTCGAGATAGGTCAGGATGGCCCATAGGGAGACGGTGCCGGTGAGCAGCCAGACGGTGTTGTAGCCCCACGCATAATGTGCGTCCGACACCAGCGTGGGGATGACCGAGCAGACCGCTGCGGCCAGGATCGCTTCGGACCGGCCGCCGCCCAGTCTGCGGACGAGGCCGAACGTGAACAGAATCTGAAGCACGCTCGCGGCGGCGATGGGGATGCGCAGCGCCGCTTCGTCGATGGGCAGGTGCAGGCGGCTCAGTAACTCGGCCCAGGTCCGCTGGAGGATCGGCAGCACCGGGCCGTAGTCATGGGCGAAGAACCATTTGATGCCGTAGTTGTGCTGGACGGCCCAGGCGATGGCCACCTGGTCCGAAGTCGCCATGATCGCTCCGAGGTTCCAGATCCGGATGGCCACGGCGACCGCGAGGACGGCCGCTGCGATCGTCCACGTGCGAATGTCCCGCCGGCCACGGCTACGCGGAGCGGTCAGCAACGCAGGAAGTTCACGAGCGGTCGGCAGGGCGGAAAGAGTGGCCATGGTCTGAAAAACCTCGCGATTTCGGGTCGTTGCCGGCCGGCGCGCAACATCCCTGCGCTCGCCGCCCCGGGCTCACGGGTCATATCGGACGGAGAAGATGGCATATTGAGCTTGGCCCTGCTCGGTTCGCCGATTCCGCTGCAATGCACGCGACACTGTGGTGTACACACCATTATGGTGCACGCTTCCCAGCGTGCACCGGTGCAGGCAGGATGCCCACACCACAATCTCGGGCGTGCACATGCCGGCGGGAGCCTGCACCACAACGCCTGTCTGGCTGAGGTGGTCGGGCGAAAGCGGCACGAAAGCGGCACTAGTTGTCGTGCGACCGGCCGGGCAGGGGGGCCAAAGCGTCGGGGTCCGACGAATCGTCCGCTGCGGGGCGGTGATACACCATGTAATGCGGGAAGGGAATCTCGATTCCCAGCTCGTCGAACCGGTTCTTGATGCGACGGAGCATCTCGCGTTTGACCATCCACTGACGCAGCGGCCGCGTTTTGATCATGAGGCGGACGATCACGGCCGACTCGCCGAGGTTGTCGACGCCCACCATCTCGGGGGCGTCGAGGACGAGCGGGCGAAAGACCGGATCCCGGTACAGCTCGTTGGCGACCTCCATCAGGGCAGCCATGACGCGATCGACCTGCTCCTTGTAGGCCACGCGGATGTCCAACACCGCCCGCGACCAGCCGTGCGTCATATTCGTGACGCTCTTGATCTCGCCGTGGGGAATGAAGTGGGCATTGCCCTCGATGTCGCGCAGCTTGGTCATGCGCAAGCTGATGTGTTCGACCATGCCGGAAATGTTACCAATCCTGATGACGTCGTTAATGGCGTACTGGTTTTCCAGCAGGATGATGAATCCGGAGAAGTAGTCTTTAATCAGGCTCTGGGCCCCGAATGCCACGGCCAAGCCCACCACACCGGCCGCTCCCAGCAGGGGGACGATATTGATGCCGACCTCGCTCAGGATCATGAGCATGCCGCCGATGACGATGGCCGTCGAGGCGAAATTGCGGAAGACGGCCGCGAGCGTCTTGGCCCGTGCCTCGCGTTCGGGCTCACCGCCGGCGTCGCCTCGGATCGTGATGAGCCGGACGATCCGTTGCTCGACGACCTTGGTCAACCAGAGCAGCACCATCATGGCCAGGCCGATGCCCGCCACGGGCGGGCCGTGCCGGATCAGCCATTGCAGGATGTTGAACAACGAGAACGGGTTCTGAAGGCGGCGCACCTCCTGCTCGGCCTCAGCAGCTTGGGAACGCTTGCGTTCGGCATCCTCCAGGGCGGTGATGTGCTCGGATTGCAGGTCGTCCAGTTCCGAGCGGAGCTCGCCGATCCGTTTTTCGATCTTGTTGACCTCAGCTTCGGCTTCGCCGGCGCGAGCCTCGGCGTCGTCCACCCGCGCCCACATGGCGCTGACCTGCTCGGTGGGAGCGCCGGTGGAGAGCAGCTTCTCGACGTGCTCGCGGACGCTGTTGTAGCTCTTGCGTGCGTTGACGGCCCGCTGGCGGGCGGTGTCGAGGAGACTTTCTTCGGTCTTGATATTATCCCGAACGGTGGCGATTCGCTCGGTGATGGACTGAAGCTGCTCGGCGGCCTTCTTGGCTTCCGTCTTCGTGACGTGGGCCTTCTGCTGGGCCTCGAGGAGTTCCTTGTTGTCGGGCAGCGCGGTTTGAGCGAGCGGCGGCGCTTCCGAGCCGGTCTGCGAAGCGGCAGGGCTAGCCGGAGCCGCCGGCGCCGGGACGCCCGGCACGGCGGGGACCTGGATGGTCGCCTGTGGGGGGGCCGGCTGGGCAGCCGGTGTGGGGCCGGCCTGCTCTTGTTCCGGTTTGACCTCGGTCGCCAGCGCCTCTGCCGGTTTCGACGTCGCCGTCTCGGGATTCCGCATGCGATTGAGGGCGGCCAAGTCCTGCTCAAGCTTCTTTTCCAGCAAAGCGAATTTCTGCTGTAGCGCGGCGCGTTCGGCGATGGCCAAGTCGAAGCGTTCCTTGGCCAGTTCGCGGGCCCGTTGGAGACCCGTCAGATCCGGAGCCTCACCGGCCGGACGGGAGGCGGCTTCCTGCTGGCGTTCCTCGAGCCGCTTGTCGAGGCGCATGAATGCTTCCTTGGCCTGGGCGTACTCGCTCTTGGGGTCGTCGAGATCCTTCTTGATCTCTTCGAGTTCCGCCTGGGTGTCCGCGATGGTCTTTTCCAGGCGCAAAATGCGTTCGGCCTGCGAGAGCTTGGCCTCGGCGGTGGTAGGGACGTTGTTTTGGGTGGACGCAGCGGCACTCGGTTCCGCGGCCGAGTCAGCCTGCACCGTGACGGGAAGGGTCAGGATGCAGCATGCCAATCCAAGCCGGAATAAAAGCAGACCCGTCGAGCGATTCATCAACTCTTCCTCCGCGCGTTCAGCGGCGTTCGGATGAAAAGGGAGTAGGCGGCATTGCAGGCCGCTCACGATATCCCCAGTACGACCCGAGTGCAACTGTGGTGCGGATACCGTCCGGTGTCACCGGCCGGGCTATAATTCCGCCGGTATTGAAATCGCGAGACTGAGGCTTTTTTGACGAGAATACATCATGCCCACTGCGGCCAGCACAACCTTTCGCGCCAACCGGCTCATCGACGCGACCAGTCCGTATCTCCTGCAGCACGCACACAACCCGGTGGATTGGTATCCCTGGGACAGCGAAGCGCTGGAGCGAGCACGGGCTGAGGATAAGCCGATTTTTCTCAGCATCGGCTACTCGGCCTGCCACTGGTGTCACGTGATGGAGCGCGAGAGCTTCGAGAACGCCGAGATCGCGGATCTGCTCAATCGCGACTTCATCTCCATCAAAGTGGACCGTGAGGAGCGCCCGGATCTGGACGACATCTACATGACGGCGACGGTGCTGTACAACCGGGGCCAGGGCGGCTGGCCCATGAGCGTGTTCCTCACGCCGGAGGGCAAGCCCTTCTACGCAGGCACGTACTTTCCGCCCGAGTCGCGGTGGGGCCGGCCGGGCTTCAAGGACATCCTGATTCAGATTGCCCGGTTGTGGCGCGAGCAGCGGTCACGGCTGGTGGAATCGGCGGAGACGCTCACGGCGGCAATTCGCCAGTACAGTGGACCGGCCAGCGACCCAGGCGGCATCCCGCATGAACTCGTTAGTCGCACCGCCCATCATCTGATCGAGGCGTTTGATCCCCACGACGGTGGCATGCTCAGCGGACCGACCAACAAGTTCCCGCCGTCAATGGCCATGACGCTCATGCTGCGCGAGTACCACCGGACTCGCTCGGCGGGCCGGCCGAATCCCACGCTGCTCGATCGCGTGGAGACGACGCTGCGGAAGATGGCGGCAGGCGGGATCTACGATCAACTCGGCGGCGGCATCGCCCGGTACAGCACCGATCCACAGTGGCTTGTGCCGCATTTCGAGAAGATGCTGTACGACCAGGCATTGGTCAGCGCGGCATACATCGAGGTTTCGCAGGTCACCGGCAAGCCGGAATACGCGGCGGTGGCCGCCGACATCTTCGAGTACGTGCTGCGGGACCTTCGGTCGCATGAGGGCGCGTTCTACTCGTCTCGCGACGCGGACAGCGAAGGCGCCGAGGGCAAGTACTACGTCTGGTCGAAAGCCGAGATCATGAACGTGCTCGGCCCGCGCGACGGCGCGTTGTTTTGCAGCTACTACGACGTGACCGAGGAGGGCAACTGGGAGGGCCGCAACATCCTGCACGTGTCGCGCGACCTCGACGTGGTGGCGAAGCTCAATCAGGTGGAGCCGGGAGAACTGCGGCGGAGTCTCGACGTGTCGCGTCGCAAACTCCTGGCGGCCCGGGCCCAGCGGGTGCCGCCAGGGCTGGACGACAAGATCCTGACGAGCTGGAACGCGCTGATGATCGCGTCACTCGCAATCGGCGGGCGAGTGATGGGCGAGCCGCGGTACGTACAGGCAGCCGTCCGGGCCGCGGACTTCATCCTCCGCGAAATGACCGCGGGCGGCCGACTCCTGAGGACTTACCGCCACGGCAAGGCTCACACGGGGGGCTACCTTGACGACCATGCCTTCTTCGTCGAAGCACTGCTCGAGCTGTATGCGGCCACCTTCGAGCCGCGCTGGCTCCTGGAGGCGATTCGGCTGAACGAGGAGACGCTGGCCCATTTCTGGGATGTCGACGGCGGCGGGTTCTTCCTGACCGCCGACGACGCCGAGCAGTTGGTGGTGCGGTCCAAGGACCTGCAGGATGGGGCGACTCCGGCCGGGAATTCGGTCGCTTTCTCGAATCTGGTTCGCCTGGCGGAGATCCTCGACCGCCAGGATCTGCGAGACCGGGCGGCCCGGATGCTTCAGGCGGTGGCAGGAACCGTCCAGCAGGCGCCATCCGCATTCGCCCGCCTGCTGACGGCCGTCGATCTGTACTATTCGCCGCCGACTGAAGTTGTGGTGGTCGGGCCGCTCAGCGATCCGGCGACGCAGGGATTGATCCAGGCGGCAAATCAGGGGTATGATCCCTACCGGCGCGTACTCTTGCTGGACATCACGCTCGATGCGGCGGATCTGCTGCGCGAGCGAGTTCCGCTGTTCGAGGGCAAGTTACCCGTGCAGGGTCAGCCGGCGGCGTATGTTTGCCGGAATCGGACTTGCGGCAGGCCGGCAACCTCGCCGGAAGAATTGCGCGATGCACTGACGATAAAGGAGTAGGGCCGCGTTCTTGCGGCAGAGCGGAATACCCCTGGGCAAGAGATCCGGCGGGGTTGAACCCCGTCGCTCGCGGTAGGTGCTTGACGCAGGGAAAGGAAGATCGTGGACAGAGTCATCCCGGTTGCCCGGACGTGCATGTGGATCGCCTGCGTCCTGCTGCAGGTCGTGCAGGGGGCCGACACCGCTTGGGGCCAAACTGCGACTCCGCAGGGTGCAGCGGCGCAGAGTGCGACGCCGATGGTGAGCGTGACGGAACCACCGTATCCGAAGAGCCGGCGGGTGCCCGAGGAGATGATGCGCCGCCGTCCACGCCAGGTCATCGCGCTGCCTTCCGAGCCGGGTGAATACGGTCAGGACAAATTGCAGCGGTCCGCCGGCGTTCTCGGGAAGCTTCCGCCGGATGTTCATCGCCTGCCCGAAGGCTACGTGGTGGCGGGACGACAGATGGCGGTCGAACGCCAGGCCGACTGGGTCGTCTGCTACCTGCCAGACGAGCGGCTGGCCAAGTTCTCGCTGAACGAGGCGGCGGGATGGCTGGGCGATTTGGATGCGGCTCGCCTCGGATCGGGGTTGGTGGCTGCCTGCCAGGCCCGGGAAATTTCCGTGGCTCCCGAGGCGCAGGTGATCGTGGAAGAGCCCGGGAAGCGTTGGCGCATCGCCGATCCGCGACGAACGTTGATCGTGGAGCGCGACCGGGACGGGCTGGCCGTGCGGGCCGCGTTGCCGCTGCGACTTTTGCCCAACAAGAGTCTGGCCATGCTCGAGGCGGTGCTCACCGGTTCGCAGCAGACGCCCAGCTTCGCGTTCACCGGTCTGGTGACCGAGTTCCAGGGAAACAACTACCTGCTCACCGAGCACTTGTCGCAAGTGATCACCGTGGCCGAGGAACCACCGAGCGAGACCGGCGGTGGTGATGCGTCGGCTGATTCGGCAGAGACGGACGCCACAGCGACGGCGCCGGCCGGCGATCCGCGGCCGGAGGAGATCATCAAGCAACTGCTTGAGCGCAAGCCTCGCCGGGCCGTTCCGCTTCGGCAGAATGTGCCGGCCGTCGCTCAGCAGGAACCGCCGCCGGTGCGTCCTGACGGTGAGGCCCGCGTCGAGCAGGTCTGGCCCGAGGAGACGCTGGTGGTGGATCAGCCGGGCCGCATCGTGCCCAGTGAGCAGTGGTGGATGTTTGCTTTCGAGGACAAGGGGCACCAGGCATCTCGCCGGCCGGTTCGATTGCTGCCCAACCGCATGCTCGAAAACGCCATCGCTCTGGCGGGCGACGAGTCCATGGGCGTCGTGCTCACGGTGAGCGGTGAGCTGACGGAATACCACGGAACCAATTACCTCCTGCTGCGCAAGGTGCTTGTCCAGCGGGACTGGGGAAACCTGAAATAATGGCACTGATGATGAGCGTTTCGGGCGTGCGGGGCGTGATCGGCGAGTCGATGACGCCCGTTTTGGCTGCCGAGTTGGGCTGTGCGTTCGGCACGTACCTGGGCGGTGGCAAAGTGGTGGTCGGCCGGGATACGCGGCCCAGCGGCCCGATGCTCCAGCGTGCTTTGGTGTCCGGGTTGTTGGCCACCGGGTGCGAGGTGGTCGAGTTGAACATCGCCTCGACGCCGGCGGTTGCGTTCATGGTGCGCCGGCACGGGGCAGCGGGCGGTGTGGTGATCACGGCCAGCCACAACCCGGTGATCTGGAACGGCATCAAGTTTCTGACCGACGAAGGGCTGGCACCGCCGCCCGACCGAGCGCAATCGATCTTCGAGACCTATCGCACCAAGGCGTTCAAACTGGCGGGTGTGGATGCTCTGCGTGCGCCGGCGGTCGACAAGAGCGCCGACGAGGCTCATGTGGAGGCGGCTCTGGGGATCATCTATCCGGATCAGATCGCGGAGAAGCGCTACCGCGTGGTGCTCGACAGCATCAACGGGGCGGGGAGCACTGAAGGCAAGCTCCTCCTGAGCCGGCTGGGATGCGAAGTGATCCACGTCAACGCCGAGCCGAACGGGCGATTCGCCCACACGCCCGAGCCGACGGCCGAGAACCTGACCAGCCTGTGCGAGGCCGTGCGCAAACACAAGGCGCACATCGGCTTCGCCCAGGATCCCGACGCCGATCGCCTGGCCATCGTGGACGAGCACGGCAACTACATTGGCGAGGAGTACACGCTGGCGTTGTGTGCCATGTACATGTTCAAGGCCCATCCGGGACCGATCGCTGCGAATCTGTCCACGTCGCGGATGGTGGATGACCTGGCGGCGGCGGCCGGCGGTCCCTGCCGCGTCGTGCGTTCGGCGGTGGGCGAAGCCAACGTGGTCGCCGCGATGCGAGCCAATGGCTGTCGCTTCGGCGGGGAGGGCAACGGTGGTGTCATCGATCCGCGGGTGGGGCCGGTTCGCGACAGCCTCGTCGGGATGGCGCTCACGCTGCAGCTCATGGCCATTCGCAATGCCGGCATCAGTCAATTGGTCGAGAAGATTCCTCGCTATGTGATGAGCAAGCAGAAGTTCGAATGCTCTTCCGACCGCATTGCCCGAGTGCTGGCGGCGGTTCGCTCGGCCTACGCCCAGGAGAAGATCAACGATATCGACGGCGTGCGGATCGACTTTGCGGAAGGTTGGGTTCACGTGCGCGGCTCGAACACCGAGCCCATCATTCGGATCATTGCCGAGGCGAAAACTCAGGCAGACTGCGATCGCCTCGTCGCCGACGTGCGGAGGATCGCGGACGGGGTGTGAGTCGCGCCGCTTCTCCGAGAACCGGTCATCGCAGAGCCGTGCCCATCCGAATCTGAGATATCCCGGGGATCTGCATCTCCGGGCGTTGGAGCCGTATCATTTCCCAGGATGTTGGATCGCTGGGAGTTGCAGTGGAAGGTAACGTTGCATGGGGTTCGCGAGCGTTGAAGAACAGTTGCAGGTCCTGACCCGAGGATGCGAGCGGATCGAGACGCTCGATGAACTGCGGGCCAAGCTGGAGCATTCGCGGCAGACGAACACGCCGTTGCGGGTGAAGCTGGGGCTGGATCCGACCGCCCCGGACATTCACCTGGGGCACACGGTGGTGCTGCGCAAGATGCGGCAGTTCCAGGATCTGGGGCACAAGGCGGTGCTGATCATTGGCGATTACACGGCCAAGATCGGCGACCCTTCAGGCCGAAGCAAGACCCGGCCCGTGCTGGACAACGAGAGCATCGCTCGCAACGCCAAGACCTATTTCGAGCAGGCCGGCAAGGTTCTGGACACCACCGCGGACAAGCTGGAGATTCGCCACAATAGCGAGTGGCTCGAGCCCATGCGCTTCGCCGACGTGCTCAAGCTGGCCGGCCAGATGACCGTCGGCCAGATGCTCAAACGCGAGGACTTCGCCAACCGCTTCAAATCGGAGACGCCCATCGGCGTGCACGAGTTCCTGTATCCGCTCATGCAGGGCTGGGATAGCGTGTGCATCCGCGCGGACGTGGAGCTGGGTGGCACGGACCAGACGTTCAACAATCTGGTCGGCCGCGACCTGCAGCGCAACGCCGGCCAGAAGCCGCAGATCGTGATGGTCATGCCCATCCTCGTGGGACTCGACGGGCACGAGAAGATGAGCAAGTCGCTGGGCAATTATGTGGGCGTAACCGAAACGCCACACGACCTGTTCGGCAAGCTCATGAGCGTGCCCGACCATTGCATGGCGAACTATTTCACGCTGCTCACGTCCATTCCGGAGCCCGAGATTCGGACGCTGGTGGATCCGGCCCGCACGCATCCCATGGAAGCGAAGAAGCGGCTGGCTTTGGAAGTGACGGCGTCGTTCCACTCACGCGAACAGGCCGAACGGGCTCGCGGCGAGTGGGAGGCGATTCACCAGAAGAGTGCCGGCGCGGGCGGACTGGTCGTGCCCGCCGACACGCCGACGGTTACGGTGGGGCGGGAACTGCGTGAAGCCAACGGTGAAATCCTGAAATTGAAACTGATCGTGCACTGCGGGTTCGCGGCGAGCAACAACGAAGCTCGCCGGCTGATCGGCGAGCGAGGGATTCAGCTCAACGGCCAGGTGATCGAGGATCCGACGGGTACGATCGCGATCAAGAGCGGCGACATTCTGCAACGCGGCAAGCGCAAGTTTGCCCGCCTGCAGGTGGACTGAGGTGTCGCGGTGGAGCATGCCATGAAACTGCCTGAACTCGAGAGCCCCGAACGCTATGCGGGCTTGTACGTGTTTGATTTCGGCGACCAGACCGCGGTGGGTTACACGGCCGAGGAGATCGCCGTCCTGCTCGAGTCGGAGCGGTACAAAGACGGCAAGGTTTACCGCATCCACCGAGCGTTGCCCGACGGCACGATGGAACTTCAGGGCGTGCCGCGGGAAAGATTCCTCAGCGAAGAGGGCATGTTCTTCTACCGTCGGGATCTGGATTCCGCGCGGAACGATTTCGCCGAGCTGGACGATCTGGCCCGGCGCGTGGCGCCGCCGTGCCGGATGAAGCTGCAGTTGGCCCGTCTGGCGCCCGCCGGAAGTGATGTGGCCGGGCAGTCACAGGCGACGGGCGAGACGTACATGACGGTGCTGATCTATCCGGCTGAGTACACGCATGACGTGTCGAAATGGCTGAGCGACGCCGACTTCCGGGGCGGCGACTACGTCGAGGGCGGAATCAGCCTGGTGACGAACTATTACGAGATGAGGGCGACGGTGCTCGAGCGGCGGCAACTCTGGCCCGCCACCGGCATGTCCCGCCCGGCCGAGGAAGTGCTGGCCACGACGCACCTGGCGATTCAGCGCCGCCTGGCGGGGTGATCGCCATCCCGAAACCGGCCCGATGGCGTACAATAGGGCAGGTGCGGCGATGGAATTCATCGGCGAAGTCATTGAGGTCCAGACCGAAGGGGTGGTCAAGCGGCCGGCCCGGTTCCGCTGGCGCGGCCACGACTACCAGATCACCCGCATTCTCCACAGTTGGCACGACTATTCCATGCCCACGGGTTTTCGGCATCCCAAGTGGACCATGCGCCGTCACCGCAACTGCTACATCGTCGAGACGGACACGCACGAGCGGTTCGAGATCTACTTCGACCGCGGCAAGAAGCGGCCTGACTGGGTGTTGCTCAAGCACCTGGGTGCCGTACCGGTCGTGCATTAGGCCACTGCGCAACCGTTGCCCGCAAGAAGGAATTTGCCATAGAGACTCAGAGACAGCAGAGAGAACGGCTTGGTCAAAACAATCAGAACAAGCCGTCAGCTCTGAGTTGTAGCCAAACGGGCGGCTCATCGCTGCTGTGCGCAAAATCTTGGCACTTGCGAAGAGCACAAGCAGTCCCAAGGCTGTTTGCATATAGTCCGGTTCTTGAGAGGGATCGCGTGCACGCCGGTCCACATTTCCCTGCGTGCCTCGCCCGCTTGTGGCGTATACGTCACTCGTCCTCTTGGCCCCGTAAGGGGCAACGGTCAATAGCCGGGTGGCGTAAGCCCCCGGTAGGCGGCGAGGGGCCATTCGCTTCATTCCTTTTGTTTCATGGAGCCCCGACCGGGGCGACAGACGCCAACTCGGCGTCGAGACACGGTTGATGTCGCTCGCCAGTGCGTTGGAGCACGCCTGCATTACTCGCTTATCGGCTGGGAACTGTCGCCCCGTTCGGGGCTGACCATTGTCTATCACAATGAACCGGGGGCTGACGCGCCCGGCTATTGACTACCGCCCGCAAGCGGGCCGGTATGGAACATGCACTCGTGCATTACCGCGTTGCCGCTCATGGAACCGGACAGGCCGGTTGCGTAGCCGGCACGTAGATGATCCGCGTGGGCTGCGTGGGCAGGTACGCGTTGCGAGCGGGGATGTCGAGCCGATTGAACGGCTTGTAATCCTGGATCGCACCGACGCGGGCGATGCGAAGACTCTTGCGCAAAATGCCCTTGCCGCTGGCCGTGCTGTCGCTGAAGCGGCCCTGACCGTAGCCCACTCCCTTGGTTCCCGACAGGTTTGAAGAGAAGTATTTCAAGCCGACGATTTTGCCCTTCTTCTTCTCGCCGCGCCCGTCGTCAGCCTTCGCTTGCGCTTCGGACTCCGGCTCGCGAATCCAGTCGATGAAGACGACGGAATGCCCACCGGGCGGTGTGGTGCTGTAGCTGAGGAAATCGCCGGGCTTGGCGTCTTCGAAGTCTTCGATCGCCCGGCCCAGGCCGTAGGACGTGATGGCTCGCTGCTCACAGTCGCCGGGGCCTTCGATGTACCACAGCTGGAGCATGTTGAACAGATCGTTGAACGTCATGCCGTTGAAGTCATCGGGATCCAGTCCCTTCTGGATGTTCCGCAGCTTCATGGCCCGGATGAAGATTTCGAACGTCAGCCCGCAGCAGTAACTGCATCGCGAACCGTCGGGATAGGCTTTGGCCACGACCATGCCCTTGTACCACATGTCCTGCGTGACGCCGTTGTACAGATCGTACTCGCGGGGCGTCCAGCCGCAGTGGTAGGGGTACGAACCGTCGAGCGGATAAGCGTCGATGACGCGCAGGACGTAGGGATTGAGCGAGCCCTCTTCGTCGTCCTGGATGATCTCCTCGCGGGCCATGGCCTTTTGGAGATGCTTGTCCACGGGCGAAAAGCCGCGCTCGTCCACGGGATAGACGCGGGGCGTATAGGTGTACCGGCGAGGCGGGGGCTTGGCGGCGGAGGCGGGCTGGGTGGTTGATGAGTCGGTCGCAGGGGCCGGCTCCAGCGTCGTGTCGACCGGCGAAGCGGCGGCGTCCGACCGGCTGGACGGGTGAGCTGCCGCACCGGTCGAGAGACTTTGGCAGCCCGCGAATGCCGTCAGAATGCCTATTCCGGCCAGGATACCCAAGACATGCCTCGAGTTCATGATGGCCTCCGAATAAGGGGGTTGCTGACACGGATTCAGACTTGCCTTATACTCCCTCTCCTGTCGCCGTCGCAAGCGGTTTTTCGTGTGGCAGAGTCGAAAGTGTCGCCCCCGCAGCATCTCCGCCAGGAAGGAGGCCTGAAGTGAGCAATCCGTCCGTCGAAAAAGCGTACCAACTCGCCAAAGAGCGCTATGCCGAGCTCGGTGTCGATACCGACAAGGCCATGGCCGCCCTGAAGCGGATCCCGGTGTCTCTGCATTGCTGGCAGGGGGATGACGTGGGCGGATTCGAGTCCGCCATGGGGCTGAGCGGCGGCATCCAGGCCACCGGCAACTACCCCGGCAAGGCCCGCACGCCCGACGAACTCCGTGCCGATCTGGATTTGGCGTACAGCCTGATCCCCGGCAAGCACCGCCTGAACCTGCACGCCATCTACCTGGACGCCGGCAAGAAGGTCGAGCGCAACGCCATTAAGCCCGAGCACTTCGCGAGCTGGATCGACTGGGCCAAGGGCAAGCTGCACGGCATGGACTTCAACCCGACGTACTTCTCGCATCCCAAGGCCGCCGACGGTTTCACGCTGTCGCATCAGGATGAGGGGATCCGCAAGTACTGGATCGAGCACGGCATCGCCTGCCGCAAGATCGGCGAGGCGTTCGGCAAGCAACTGGGCACGACGTGCGTGACCAACTTCTGGATTCCCGACGGCTACAAGGACATGGTGGTGGACAAGAAGGCCCCGCGGGAACGGCTGGTCCAGTCGCTGGACGCCATCTTCGCCGAGAAGATCGATCCGAAGTACAACCTGGACGCCGTGGAAGGCAAGCTGTTCGGCATCGGGGCCGAGAGCTACACCGTCGGCTCGCACGATTTCTACCTGGCCTACGCGGTGTCGCGCGGTGTGCTGCTCACGCTGGACGCGGGCCACTTCCACCCGACGGAGGTGATCTCGCAGAAGCTGTCGGCGGTATTGTGCTTCGCCAAAGAACTGCTCTTGCACGTCAGCCGGCCCGTGCGCTGGGACAGCGATCACGTGGTGATCCTGGACGATGAGCTGTACGCCATCGCCCAGGAGATCGTCCGCAACGGCTACACGGACAAGGTCCACATCGGCCTGGACTACTTCGACGCCAGCATCAACCGCGTGGCGGCCTGGGTGATCGGGACGCGGAACATGATCAAGGCGCTGCTGGCCGCTCTGCTGGAGCCGACGGACCGGCTGCGTCAGTACGAGACCAGCGGCGACTTCACTTCGCGGTTGGCCATGCTGGAGGAGGTCAAGACGCTGCCGTTCGGTGCAGTGTGGGATTACTACTGCCTGCAGTCCGGCGTGCCCGTCGGGCCCGACTGGCTGGCCAAGGTCAAGGAGTACGAGGCCAACGTCCTGAGCAAGCGCTGAGCATTGTTCACCACGGAGGCACGGAGGGCACGGAGAAATGCTGGACGAGCATGAACCATGTCCAAGCTTCTGTGGGAAGGGCTCACTGATCGGATCATCGGCGCGGCCATCGACGTGCACAAGGAGCTGGGGCCTGGCTTGCTCGAGTCGGCATATGAAGAGTGACTTTGTCGTGAACTGGACTGGGCAGAAATCAGCTGCAGGCGTCAAGTCGAAGTGCCGGTACGTTACAAGGGTCAGGCAATCGACGTTAATTACCGCATTGACGTCCTGGTCGAAGACAGAGTACTGCTCGAACTGAGGGCGGTTGAGACGCTGCTCCCGCTCCATGAGGCACAACTGCTCACGTACATGAAGCTGAGCGGCATGCGGGTGGGCCTGCCATCAACTTCAACACGACGGTCCTTGTCGAGGGTGTTCGCAGACGTGTGCTTTGACAACCGGCTACGGAGGCTTCTCCGTGCCCTCCGTGTCTCCGTGGTGAAAACTCTGGAGGTTTGATATCGTGATTGCAGGTCCCATTCTCGGCGTGTTGTATCACTCCATCGGCGGCTTCGCTTCGGGCAGCTTTTATATTCCCTACCGCAAGGTGAAGAACTGGGCGTGGGAGGTGTACTGGCTGGCGGGCGGCGTTTTCTCGTGGATCATCGCTCCGGCGTTCTTTGCCTGGGCGGTCGCCCGGGCGGCCGGCGTGGATCTGCTGCCGATTCTGCAGGAGGGCCTGCGGGAGCATCGCACGGCCATGATCTGGGCGTACATCTTCGGGGCCATGTGGGGAGTCGGCGGGCTGACGTTCGGCCTGACCATGCGCTACCTGGGCATGTCGCTGGGCATGGCGGTGGCGCTGGGCTTCTGCGCGTTCTTCGGCACGCTCGTGCCGCCGCTGCTGGGCATGGTGGTCGGCTTCGGCTGGTTCGGCGGGCTGGAACAATACCTGCCACCGATCTACGACCAGAATTTCCTCGATTTGCTCAAGAGCCCCTCGGGCCTGGTCACGCTTGCCGGCCTGGGCGTCTGCCTGGCCGGCATCGCCCTGTGCGGCAAGGCCGGCATGAGCAAGGAACGTGAACTGCCCGAAGAGGACAAGAAGGCGACCATTGCCGAGTTCAGCTACGTCAAGGGCATGTGGGTGGCGGTGTTCTCGGGGATCATGAGCGCGTGCATGGCGTTCGCGATCAAGTCGGGCGATCCCATGGGCGCGATCGCGCAGGCCAAGGGTGTCTCCGACGTGTTCAAGAACACGCCCGTGCTCATCGTGGTGTTGCTGGGCGGGTTCACCACGAACTTCATCTGGTGCATGATCCTGTGCGCCATGAACGGCTCGTTCAGCCACTTCTTCAGCGGGCGGGGAGCGTCGATCACGAGCAACTACTTCTTCTCGGCCCTGGCCGGCACGACCTGGTACCTGCAGTTCTTCTTCTACAGCATGGGCACGACCAAGATGGGCAAATATGACTTCGCCAGTTGGACACTGCACATGGCGACCATCATCATCTTCTCTAACATGTGGGGCCTCATTCTGCAGGAGTGGAAGGGCACCAGCCGGCGAACGCACAATCTGATCCGGCTGGGCATCATCGTGCTCATCGCTTCGACGGTGATCGTGGGCGGCGGTACGTACATGAAGACGGCGGAGATGGCCGCGACGGCGCCCGCGCATTGAGCGGAGGCCGTCAGATGGGCGTCGACCAGCGTTAGGAGCGTACGCTGGTCGGCAAGGTCAGTGGCGCGACAGATAGCCCACACGGACACGATAAGGAAAAGGATCCCACAGGAGAGAAGGGAGGCAACGGAGAGGCATCTCCGTTGCCTCCCTCGCTTCTCGTCAGCCTACCCTCGTCGGAAGTATCAGTGGAGCGCTGCTGAGCGGCAGGGTTGCCGGTCTTATGTGTACTCGCGGGCTCGATTGCCCGGGCAGCTCAAGGAACGTCCGAGACGCTCAGAGAGCGTCATCCTCGGCGCGCGGAGGCCACGGAGAAGACGGCTGCGAGTCGGCCCGCTGCAGATTGTGCGGTGGACAACCATCGACTTGCTGGGTTCGCCGCTGACGCTGCCCCGCAAGGGGCAGCGGTCAGTAGCCGGGCGGCGTCAGCTCCCGGTTGGCGACGTGGCTCCGTTCGCTTCCTTCCTTTCGTCTCATGGAGCCCCGATAGGGGCGAGAGATGCAACGCGGCGTTCGATCACAAGCTATGGAGGGCTCTCAGCTGTCACTAGGCTGGCCGGTGTCTAGCTCACAGCTCACAGCTCACAGCTCATAGCTTAGAGCTCACAGCTTGTCACGTTACCGCGACGTGGGCGCGGCGGGATTCGTAGGCTTCGCAGACGGTGCGAAAGACCTGGTCCACGGTGATCTGCTGCATGCAGAGGTTGTTGCGGCAGGCGGACAGGCGGTTGTTGTAAGCGTTCACGCAGGGGCTGCAGGCAAGGCCCGCCCACAGGATGTGGCTGCGCGGCGAGCGGACGCCGAAGGCGGCGGGTGTCTCGGGCCCGAAAAGCGTCACTACATCGATGCCGGTCAGGCTCGCGAAATGAGCGGGGCCGCTGTCGTTGGTGATCAGCACTTCAGCTAGATTGTAGAGTGCCATGAGCTCGGACATGCTGGTGCGGCCGGCCATGTTCACGCAGCGATCCGATCCGACCGAACGGGCGAGCTCGGCCACCGGCCCGGCTTCCGACGGCGCGCCGGTGAACGCGATATTGAGCTCGGGATACTGACGCAGCAGCCGGCGGGCCAGTTCGAGATAGCGCTCCTGCGGCCACTTGCGCAGGGGCAGCAGATCGCTGCAGTTGGCGTTCAGCAGGATCAGCGGTGTGACGTCATCTTTTCCCAGGAGTTCGCGCAGCGTGCGCCGGACGGAAGCGGTGTCGGCGTCGCTCGCCCGGAACGAACCGGGCGCGTTCGACGATCCCTGTTCGCTTGGCAGCATGGCGTCCGGCTCTTTCTTGAATCGCAGGTTGAGTGCCGGCAACGTATCCGGATCGGCGGTGATGGCCTCGACTTGCATGAGGAAGATGTCACCCGCGTGCAGGTGCGAGTTGAACGAAAGCCGATGGGTCATGAGGTCGCCTCGATAGGGGCCGCCACCAGCGAATCCGTGGAAGCCGACGCGCCGGCGAGCGCCGCTCAGGTAGCTGAGGACAGCCGACGAGCGGGCGAAGAACTCGAAATCGACGGCGGTGTCGATCTTCTCGCGTCGCATACGGGCGAGAGCACGGAGCGTGTCCCCGGCAAACCGCACGAGACCCTTGGTGCGGATGGCGATGACATTCTCGGGCGGGATGAGACGCATGAAGTCCAGGATGGGGCGGTTTTCCTCAAAGACGAGGAAGAAAACATTCTCCGCACCGACCATTTGGATGGCACGGCGCAGAGCGGGGCCGGCCAGTACGGTGGCGCCTTGCTCGGCCAACTTGACGATGACAATACGGCGAGGCGGGCCGGCCGGTGTTCGTCCGCGCAGGAGCGTGGCCGCTCGCCGCAGTTGCGTGAGCACCCAGCATGTGGGAACGCCCAGCCAACAGTCCAGGCGTCGCATGGTGTTGATGTTCATGGCATCCTGCCTTCGAGAGCGGGTTTACTTCCGCTTTTCGCGAATCTCCAATCTCACACTTGAATGTGTTCGAGGACGGTCATCTCCTCTTCCGAGGCGGGCAAGATGCCCGCTCCCCAGGCCCCAGCCCCCAGCCCCCGTTTCTCAAGCCTCAAGCCTCAGGTCTCAAGCCTATTCCTTCACATTCGTTATCACCATCCAATCGCTGTCCTTCTTGGCTTCGTCGGGGGCGAAGCCGATAACGCGAGCAAGGTTGCCCATGCCCGCCATCTTGGCCAGGCCGTATTCGTCACGGTCGAGGATGAGATACACCGGCTTGGGCGATTCGAGCAACGATCGGGCTCGATCCATCACCATGCTCCGCAGATTGTCGTGGCTCTTGGTGCGATCGACAAATAGATTGACGATCTCGGCCGGTTGGATCATCTGCTTGGTGTAGCGAGCATAATAGAAGCTCAGTCGCGAATCCTGGCGTCGGCTGACCCAGTACACGTCGGCGTCGTCAGGAACACCGTTGTCCTCGAGAACCTGGTGAAGCGCGGTCACCTTGCCGATGTTGTTCATCGCCTGGCCGCAGAAGAACCACGAGGCCATGAATGCCAGCACGGACGTGGTTGCCGTCAGGCCGAAGGCGACCCAGGCGCGACCCAGCACAAACGCCAATCCGGCCAGGAGAAGCAGCACGAGTGTGCCGGCCGCGATGATAGTGAGGGCCATCGCCAGGTCCGGCATTTCGCGGCGGAGGAAGAAGTAGCCGCCGATAAGACCGCCGACGCCGGCGAGAGCCAGGATCGGCAGGAGCACGCGACCGGGCCGTATCCATCGTTGCGGCTCAGCGTAGAATCGCTCGGCCACTACGCCCAGCAGGAGCACGAGGGCGGGGATCATCGGGGCCACGTAATAGGGCTTCTTGAACTCGATGAGCGACATGACGACCGCGCCGATCAACGCCCACAGCCCCGCGTACAACAGGGCGGACCGTTCGCGGGCGTACTTGCGCAGCCACGGCGCCGCGGCAGCCTCGAACACCATGAACACCCACGGCAGGACCATGCCGGCGATCCTCGGCACGTAGTAAAAGATGCCGCGCGGCCGTGTGTCATCGTACTTGCCCTGAACCCGCTGCATGTACTGCCAGTTCCACAGATTCCAGGCGTGCGGGTGCTCGCGGCCCACGAGGTACATCCAGGGCACGAAGCACAGGGCGAACACCACCAGGCCGGGGAGAATGTACAGCTCCTTGAAGGCTTGGATGGTGCGCCGGCCGATGCCGGGATTGCCGAAGAGGTCCGCCAGTGCCAGCGTCCAACCCTGGCCGTACGCGCGAAGGGCTGCCTTACCGGATCCCGGACTGCGCTGGAGGAGGATGCTCCAGGCCTGTTGCGTGCCCTGGGCGACGAACGACAGGGGACGGTCGAGATACCACCAGGCGGCGATCGGAAGGGCGACCATGACCAGCGGGAACGGTCCCTTGGCCATCATGCCCATGCCGAGCGCGACATAATAGAAGAAAAAGTGCAAGCGCCGCTTGTTCGAGCCCAAGGGCTGGTTGACGCCGATCCAGAAGTGGAAGTGGGCCCACACGCAGCAGAACGTGAGCAGCATCTCCACCGTGGCATTGGGGGCATACAGGAGGAAGAACAGGCTGGAGGCGCCCACGACGGCGGTGACGCGTCCCACGCGAGGACTGAACATGAACGCGGCCAGTTTCCACAGGAGCAAGACCGTACCAAACGCAGCCAGCGCCGACGGCAGCCGGGCGATGAACGTGGTAACCGGCAGGCCCGTGTTCGGGTCGTGGGGTAACACGTACGACAGACCGGCGATGATCCAGTAGGGCAGTGGCGGCTTGCGGACGTAGGGCTCACCCAGGTAGTGCGGCACGAGCCAGTTGCCGGTCATGCGCATGTCGCGGGCGCATTGGGCCACCAGTGCCTCGTGGTCACCCATCTTGGGCCCGCCGGTCACGGGCACCAGCGTGGCCACGAAGACGAATAGGAGAATGACCAAGTCCAATCCCCACCGTCGACTTGTGGCAGCCGGATGCTCTGGATGCGTCCCCACCTCGTCGGCGGGACTGCTGGTCGTCACATTCATGGGCAGACTCCGTTCATTACCGTCTGCGTTCGGTTTACGCATTCGTCCGTGTCGTAACGGGCTCAGGGAGCCCGGGGCCGTGCACCCCTGCGCGTTGGGGGGCCGCCGGATGTCGCGAGCATGCTACGGGAACTCGCCCGCAGCGCCAACGATGGCCGCCGGCAGCAAGGGGTGCCAAGGCCGGGCGAATCCGGTTGTGCCCGGACCGATAAACGGCGTTGGCGCACCGGTGGAGGACGCTACGCCCGATATTTCGGAGCGGACTGGACTTCTGAACGGCATTCGTGCCGGCAGTTGCCGAGTCACGGACGGACAAAGCCAGATTCCTGGCGCAAAACGCCCCGCTTCATGGTACAATTCTGTTGACAGAACTGCCGTAATACTGTGGTCAGAGCCACCTGGGGCCGCCGAGGCCGTGGAGGGAGAGCAGTGCGCGAACGTCGCTTCTTTGTCCTGGGCACACTCGTCGTCGCCGGACTGGCCGGTGCCGTTTCCGAACGGACGGCGTGGGGCCAGCGTCCGCTGGGCATCGACGTCTCCAAGTGGCAGCCCACGGTCGATTGGAACCAGGTGTACGCCTCGGGCCGGGTGTTCGCCTTCATCAAGGCGACCGAAGCCTGGGATTACACCGATCCGCTCCTGGCCACGCACACGGCCAACGCCCACGCGGCGGGAATGCTCATCGGCGTATACCATTTTGCCCGGCCGGACCTGGGCCGCACGGGGACGGAGGAAGCCAACTGGTTCGTTTCCAGAGCCGGTGCGTACATGGGGCCGGGCTATCTGCCGCCGGTCCTGGATCTCGAGCGGACGGCAGGGGGCCTGGGGACGTGGGCGCACGACTTCTGCAACCGGGTCTATCAGCTCAAAGGCGTGCGGCCGCTGATCTATACCAACTGGAGCATCGCCAACTCGCATCTCAACAGCAGCCACACGGTGTGGGACTTGTGGCACGCCAATCCGACCGACGGCGATCCCCAAATCGGGAATCCTTCGGTTCCCCACTGGCCAACGTGGACGTTCTGGCAGTACAGTTGGACCGGCTCGGTGCCGGGCATCCCGGGCAACTGCGACCTGGACGTCTTCAACGGTACGCACGAACAACTGCTCGCCTACGTGACGCCGGGCGGCAACCGTCCACCCAAGATCGCGATCCATCCGGCCAACAGCGAAGTGGCATTCGGAGAGTCGGCCATCTTCACGGTCGCGGCTACGGGGGGAACGCCGCTGAGCTACCAGTGGCAGAAGAATCAGGTCGATCTCTCTGATGGTGGCAACGTTGCCGGCGCACGCTCGGCTACGCTGGTGATCTCCAACTGCACCGCGAGCGACGTGGCCAATTACCGCTGCGTGGTGACCAACGCCAACGGCTCGGCCACGACCAATGCCGCCATCCTGACGATTGGATCGCTACCGACGGTGTACATCGTCGAGAGCCGCGCGGGTGGGCAGCATTACTCCAATTACTCCGAGACGGGCGTATGGTCCGACGCCACAGCCAAAAGCACGGCCGATGGTTGTACCCCGGGCATCGGCAGCCGATGGTGCACGATTTCCAATGCGCCGGCGACCGCGGTCTTTCGCTTCACGCCGGCGATCGGCGGTACTTGGGAGGTCTTCACCACCAACTGCAACACGAACAACAGCGGCAATCCGCTCATTCACCGCGTGACCCACGTCGGCGGGACGACGGCCGTTGCGGTCTGCCAGAACTCCAGTTGCACGAACAACGCCATCAACAAGTGGTACTCGCTGGGGCAATACCGCTTGAACGCCGGAACGCAGTACACGGTCACGCTGGACGGTTCGACAACCGGCGGCTCACTGCCGAGCGGGAACGCGGGCCGGTCCGATGCCGTCAAATGGGTTCTGATCTACCAACCGGGCGATTTCGACGGCGACACCGACGTGGATCAGGACGACTTCGCCATTCTGCAGACTTGCCTGGGGAAATGGAACGTGTCAGGCGATCCGGTGTGTGGACTGACCGACCTCGACGGGAACGGAGTGGTTGCCACTCGCGACGTGGATCTGTTCAGCAATTGCATGTCCGGCCCGGAAAACCCCGCGCGTCCTGACTGCCTGACCAACCCGTGAGGCCAAGGCTGCTCACGGAACGCCAATTAGAGGACTGACGACCAGGACCCTCATTTTGACCCTCGTAGATCTTTTCTCGATCATCATCCACGTAGTGGTCGGCAGGGAGCGTGGCTGCCCACTCGTGCATGCCCGTGAGGAATCGATCTCAGGCTGCGGGGCCATCAGCGGCGGGTTCGCCTGAATTCGCAGCTAATTTCTCCTGGATGGCTTCCAGGACGAGAGTCGTCGGGTCCTTGCCCTTGGCGGCCCCGTGGAGGAAGAGCTACTCCAGCCGACGAGGCGGGCGAGACGCCCGCCCCCCAGCTTGACGTGCTGCCGGCCGGCCTCGATTATCAGCTGCGATGTCGTGCACCGAGTCCTCAAATCGAGCGGACGATCATGCGCGCTCGCGCGAGCCGAAGCGTCGAGTGCGTATGCTCGTGATCGCGGGTGCGTTCGTGCTTTTGCCGACCATCATTCTGGCCGGGGCGTGGCGGCTGGGTGGCGCGTCGGCGCTCGAAGACGACTTGCTGTACTACTTGCCGATCCGGGCCTACATCGGCGAGCGCGTCGCGGCTGGCGAGTTTCCTTTGTGGAACCCGCTGGTGGGCATGGGCACGAGCATCGCCGCCGATCCGCAGAGCGGCTTGTGGTACCCGCCGACGTATCTGTTCGCGGTCTTGCCGGCACGGGTCGCGTACCCGCTCAACATCATCCTGCACTTCGCGCTAGCCGGCTGGGGGATGTACCGGTTTCTGCGGGCGAGCGGTCGCGATTGGCAGGCCACGTTTCTGGGGGCGCTGGCGTTCGAGTTCTGCGGCTTCCTGGTCGCCCATCGCGTGCATCTGACCATGCTTCAGGCGGTGGCGTGGATTCCGTGGATCCTTTTTGGTTGGCGGCGGTTCGCGGACACCGGGCGGTATCGCCACTTCGCCCTCGCATCGCTGGCGTTCGGACTGCAGATGTTGGTGCAGCACACGCAGATCTCGATCATGACGGCGATTATCGTCACCGGTTACGTCATGATCGTGTTACTGCCGGTCCGCACTTCGCTGTGGTGGCGATACCCGTTGGGCATGACGCTCGGGGCGGGAATCGGGGCGGTGCAAACGCTGCCCACACTGGCTCAACTGGGAGCGAGCGGCCGAGGCGTCGCGACGTTCAGCACCTTCGTTGAAAACTCGTGGGTGCCTTCGTCGGCGGTGATGATGCTCTTTCCGCTGTTCTTCGGAAACCGCACGCCGAACCTCGGGACGCAACCCTGGTGGGGGCTCTCGCATTTCTGCGAGCAGTTCGCGTACGGATCGATCGCGGTGCTGGTCTTGAGCGTAGCGTCCTATTCGCTGCTCACCGCGTCACCGCGTCGCCGCGTCGCCGCGTCATCCGGCCCTCAACAGAACGAAGATTCCGGGCAAGCGGTTCAGCGCGAGGTCAGATTCTGGTGGGCTGCCTGCGGCGTAGCGCTATTGATCGCTCTCGGTCAGCTCACGCCGCTGAGCCGGCTGTTGTTCGAAGTGCCCGTGTATCGCAACCTTCGTGTGCCGGCTCGATGGATTTTGGTCTGGTCGCTGGCCATGCCCATCCTGGCCTCGGCGGTGATCACGACCCTTCGGCAGGGCGGGCCGGCCGGTGAGCGGGCGAGCCGAGCGCTGCGTTTTGCCGGTACGCGGGTGCTGCCGGCAGCCGTGTTGCTGTGCGTGTTGTTAGTCGGCGTCGCTCGCTGGCAGGTGGCGGCGCTGGAAGCGGCATACGGACAACATTGGGGAGTGCCGGCAGTCTTGCAGGGGCTCCGGACGGCGGTTCGCTGGGACAATCCGGCCATCTGGTGGCCTCTCGCCGTGATGGTGGCGAGTATCGTCGTGCTGCTTCGCTGGGCGCGCCGGCCGGACCGCCGTTCGCCGGTGCCGGTCATCGTGGTGATGCTGGTGGATTTGGCGAGCGTGGCCGGTGTGGTTGATATCGATCAGAACACGTACTCGTGCGATCAAGTTTCGGCCGCGCCGTCGCTGGTCAAGGCAATTCGTGAACTCCAACCCCAGCCGGGCCACCGGTTGCTTGTCCCCCGGTACCAGGCCGACTACCATCGCCCGCTCGAGGTGTTGTGGCCGGAGACCAATGTTCGGCACGGTATTGAGACGTTCAACACGTACGGTCCGTTCTGGCCCAAGGCGAACCGGTTGCTGTTGCGGTTCATGCCGTGGGGCTCGAGCGAGGCCATGCTCGAGCTGCTGCGGAACCGGGAGCTGTGTGCGGCGCTAGGCGTGCGATTCATCGCGGCTCGCACGGCCGAGGAGCATGCCATCGTGGCCGCCGCCCGCGCTCCGGCCGTGGATGCGCCGCCCATGGCCATCGCCGGCACGCGGGATTGGTGCGACGTGCGGGCAGGCACGGACCTGCGCTGGCCCGTGCGGGTAGACGTGCCGGGCATCTACGAGCTGCAGTTGCAGGCTCGGCCCGGCGCCGACGTGGCGAGCCAATGGTTCGTCCGATTGGAGACGCCCGAGTTCGACCAGGTGGGCTTTGCGCGACGGCTTGAGCCGGTGGATCTCTGCGAGGGGGAGCGTACGCTGCGGTTCTTGTTCGTCTGTCCGAAACCGGCGGGGGAACTCTTCGTACGCGTGAAATCGGAACGCGGCCACGCCGTCAGCGTTAAAGACGCCTTGTTTCGACAGGTGGCCGAGATAGGTCCGCCGGATGAGACCGCCGCTGAGAGTTCCGGGCTCGAGTTGAGGACGGTGACGCCGGACGGCGTGAGCCTCTTCGAGTGTCGGCAAGCCGTCCCTCTGCTGCGGGTCGTGCAGACCGCCCATCCGGTGGCCGATGTAAACTCCGCCGTGGCCTGGCTATGGAGCCAGCCACCGATTAGCCCGGAGTCCGAAGCGATCTTCGAGTGGAAGAGCGACTGGGGCACGCCGCCTCAATTGGCCAGCGGCGGCATCGTCGAATGGGAGAGAAAGACCGCCGGCCAGGTCGAGGCGAAGGTAAACTGCCAGTCCGACTCGCTGCTGGTCTTCAACGAGTCGTTTGATCCAGGCTGGCGGGCCGAGGTCGATGGTGTCCCCACCCGCATCCATCGGGTGAACGCGGTCGTTCAGGGCGTCATCGTACCACAAGGGTTGTCCAAGGTTTCCTTTCGGTATCACCCTCCGGGGTTTGTGGCGGGATTGCTGGTTTCCGGCTTCTCGCTGGCGGTCCTGGCCGTCGGGGGGTTCGCCAAGCCGCGATTCATCGCGTCTAGACCTGCTGCGGAAGAAAAGCAGGCGTCACGCTCCGCGGGTTGCCGATAGACGGCGAGCGGGTTTTTGCGGCCGGGTGACTCGGAACTGACAGGATCGGGTCACCGCGGACGTCATTATCTCGAGAGCGGAGGTCCGCCCGCGGTAGTCCCCGGTGGGCCAGGACCGCTAAGCTATGGATACGCCGGCTTGGACAAGGCGATGATGACAGGACCGCAGGAGCCGGCGGGATCCCGGGTTGCAACAAGGAGAAATCCAATGAATCGGTACAGACGTGGATGGCCGTACCTTCTCGTCGTGGTTCTGCTGAGCGGTACGACGGCTTGGGCGCAAGCGGCCCGGCAAGGGGAGCGTCAGGAGCCGGCGGTGGAGCCGCCTCCGAGCGAGCAGACCATCAATATCCTGCAGGCCATGTCGGAGGCGTTCCGCCGCGTGGCCAGCAGAGTCAAGCCGGCGGTGGTCCAGATTGAAGCGACCGTCGGGCCGGACGAGACGGACCAGCCGCAGCGGCGGCCACAAATCGACCCCCGGCAATTGCCTGAGCCGTTCCGAGAGTTCTTTGAGGAGTTCGACGGTCTGCCGCAACGGCCCACGCCGCAGTATGGGCGGGGCAGCGGCGTGATCATCGATGCCGAGCAAGGTTTCATACTGACCAATAGTCACGTGGTCGGCGGCGACGAACAGCGCTCCGCCCAGCAGCGAAGCACACGGCGTAAGTCCGATCCCAAGCGGGTGCGGCTGGACGTGACGCTCGACAACGGCCGCAAGGTCCAGGCTGTCATCGTGGGCCAGGATCCCAAGACCGATATCGCTCTGATTCGCATCCGCGAGGCAGACCTGGAACATCTCAAGGCCTCGGGCGTGAAGCTCCAGGCACTGCCGATTGGTGATAGCTCCAAGGTGGAGGTCGGCGATTGGGTGCTGGCCATCGGGGCGCCGTTCGGCATGGCTCAGTCCGTCACGCAGGGGATTATCTCCGCCACCGGACGCAGCAATGTCGGCATCGTCGATATCGAGGACTTCATTCAGACCGACGCTGCCATCAATCCGGGTAACAGCGGCGGCCCGCTGGTCAACATGCGGGGCGAACTCATCGGCATCAATACCGCCATCGCGACCAGTGGCCTGACTCGCGGCTACATGGGCATCGGGTTCGCCATCCCGAGCGAGATGGTCATGCAGGTGCTGCCGGATCTGAAGGAAGGGCGCGAGATCGTTCGCGGTTATCTGGGCGTGGCCATCATCGGGCTGGATCAGCGGCCGGGGCTGGCTCGCACGTTCGGCCTGGAAGAAGACCGCGGCATTCTGATCGAGGAGATTCGGCCCAACAGCCCGGCCAGCAAGGCGGGGCTCAAGCCCGAAGACGTGATCTTGGCCGTGGGCGATCGGCAGATTCAGACGGTGAATGAATTGCAAAACTTGGTGGCACGCACCCGGCCGGGCGAGACGCTGGACCTGATCGTCTGGCGAGACAACAAGAAGATCACCATTCCGGTCGAGATCGAAAAGCAGCCTGAGGACTTTTACACCACTCGCACGTGGCAGCGCAACGGACGGGCCCCGGAAGGTGAGGACGAATCGCAGGGCACTGCCATCGAGTCCGTCGGCATGACCGTGGCTCGCATGACGCCGGAACTGGCCAAGCGCTACGGCTGGGAGTATGACGAGGTCAAGAACCAGATCGTCGTCACCGAGGTGGACCCGCTGGGCGAGGCTGGTGCACTGCGAATTTCGGAGGGGGACATCATCGTCAGCGTTCAAGGTGAAGCGGTCAAGAGCCCGGTCGCTCTGAGGAAGGCGCTGAGCTCCGAAGCTCTGAAATCCGGCGTTCGCCTCCGCGTCCGCACACCTCAAGGCACGCGCACGCTACTCCTCGAGGTGGCCCCGTAGGCCGGTTTCCGCCCGGCGTTGCGTACCTTGAGCACCTAAAGATGCGGCGGGGCTCAAGCCTCGCCGCTCGTGGAATGAGATCGACCTGTCCCCGTCCGGCGTTTCGCGTCGGGCGGGGCCTTTTTATCGTTTCTTGCCTTTGAGGAAGTTGTCCAGCTTTTCGAACATGCTGTTGCGCAGATCGGGCGAACTGTCGAGAAAGCTCAGCATGGCGGCCGCGACGACCTTCTCCTTGACGTACCCGGATTTGGAACACTCCCGGTCGAACGCGGAGACCAGCTTGTTAGGCAGGTAATAAGACCGTTTGGGCTTTTCCATCGCAATTGCTTCCTCTGTTCCCAGGACACAGCCGGTCTCGCGGGCCCGACTCCCGCTCGAGGACCGAACCCCGGCGGCGGAAGGCGGGCTTGCCGAAGCGCGTTCGCAACGGCTCGGCGAGGACCGCTTATCCTATTATCCTATTGAGATTCCCGCGCGGGTCAACGGCAGAATTGAATCCATCCCACAGCCTTTCCCACGGGCCGGCGGGGCGCGACTGACGTCGCACAGCCGGGCTCCCGGAAGGCCGGCCGACGCGCATATTATGTCGCCAGCCGAGGCGACTGTCCACCGTCTTTCCGCGTTGACACGAGGGGGCCACCGACTATAATCGCCGCGACTTCAAGTACTGTGGCGAGGATGGTTTGCTGGCGCGCGAGCCGTCCCGGACCTGAGCGGTCCCATCCATTCGGACCGCTTGATCGCCCCGAGGTTCCGTCTTGTACACTGTCGATCGTTTCTTTCTGGGGCTACTGTGTGTTGCCGCATTCATTACCGCGCCGGCCCGGTCTCAAGTGGCGCCGTTGGTGCCGCTCGGTGAGCCCGAGCCCGAAGAACCTCTGCTCCCGGCGGGGATCACCCGCACCAAACCGGAAGCGTACGGCCAGTACGCGCACGTCTGGTCGCTGGAGGACGGGACACACGTCATCCAGTACTACGGTGACTTCTCGCTACACCTGGGGGCCCGCCGTCTGACCAGTCGCGACGCCGTCATCTGGATGCAGCGGACGGCGTGGAAGGATCTGGAATACTTTCACTACGACGTGTTTCTCTCGACCGAGGCCAACGTTCGCGATGCCGCGGGCACGGTGACCAGTGGTCCCACGTTGTTCGTCACGTTCAACAGCTTCGAGCCGCCCGAACTGGAGATGGATAGCAGCACAAGTGAGCCGTCGACGCGGTCGACGCTATACGAGGAAGCGTCGCGCGTGCGGCAGCAAGTGCTGGCCGGGCGTCCCGCCGATGCTGGCCCGGATCCGTTGCAAGTGGTCAATCCGGATGCCGAGACGCGCGAGCCGCGGCCCGAGCCACGTCCCATCGTGCGATATCGTTCCGAGGGCGACATCATCATCGACGAGCGCGCCGGCACGATCACCATTCCGAGCAAGGTCTATCTCTCGCAAGGTCTGATCGAGACGGGTGAATTCTCCGAGATGCGAGCCGACGCCGCGGTGATCTTCCTCTCCCGCCGGCCGGAGGCGGAGGAGAAAGCCGAACCGGAAGATGTGCTGGCTCCCGAGGAGCCTCAGCGGACACCCGGAACGTCGGGGCCGGGTGGGGCCTTCGGCACGCTCGGCGGCGAGGGGCAGCCTCCCGTGGCCGGCGTTTACCTGCGAGGCGACGTGGTCCTGACCCGCGGCGAGCAGATGGTTCGCGCTTCGGAACTCTACTACGACCTGGAGAACGATCGAGCTCTCATCCTCGACGCGGTCGTGCGGGTGACCGTTCCCGGGCAGGACATTCCGCTTTACGTGCGGGCCGAGCAGGTGCGCCAACTGTCGAGCACAGAGTTCATGGCCCGCAAGGCCCGCGTCAGCACGAGCGAGTTCTCAACGCCGCACGTGCACCTGGGGGCGGAGAAGATCTACTTGACCGATGCGACGCCTCGTGGTGAGGCCGGTGAGGTCATCGGTCTGGAGGCGGGGCGCTATCGCGCCGAAAACGTCACTCTGAATCTCGAGGGCGTGCCGCTGGCCTATTGGCCCTACGCGACCGGCGATTTCCGCCGGGAAGAGGTCGCGCTGCGATCGGCGCGGGTGGCCTATAGCGACGACTTTGGCATGTCGGTCCAGTCGCGGTGGTTCCTGTTCAATCTGCTGGGCGTCGAGCGGCCCAAAGGCATCGAAGCCTTGCTGATCACCGACTACTTCAGCAAGCGCGGGCCGGCTGTCGGTATGGACGTCGATTACGAGGACGAGAACTCGTTCGGTCTGTTCCGCGGCTACTACATCCACGACCACGGGACGGACGATCTCGGCGCGTACCGCGACGGCAGCTTCCCCAATGAAAACCGCGGCCGAATCACCTGGCGGCACCGCGAGTACCTCAGCGAGGACAAGAGCTGGCAGCTCACGCTCGAAGGATCCTACCTCAGCGACGCCAACTTCCTCGAGGAATACTTCTACCGGGAATTCGAGGAGGGCAAGGAACAGGAGACGCTGGCGTATCTCAAGAAACAACAGGACAACTGGGCGTTCACGCTGCTCGCCCAGTGGCGCATCGTGGACTTCCTGACGCAGACCGAGCATCTGCCCGACGCGGCGTTCCGCTGGATCGGCCAGCCGCTGGGCGAGATCGCCAACTACTACAGCGAGTCGCACGCCGGTCTGGTCCGTCGCCGGGTGGACGACCGCCGTTTCTTCGAAGATAACCGCTGGACCACCAACGACGTGGACACTCACGTCACGGTTCGGACCACCACGCGTAACGAGGTGGATTTTCCGATCACGCTGGGCAACGCCCAGGTGGTGCCGTTCGCGATGGCCAACACGGGGTATTGGGACGCCAGTGCCCGCAAGGGTGCCACCGGGCGAGCGTTCGGCATGCTCGGCGTCCGCTCGGGCACGCAGTTCTGGCGCGTGTTCGAGAACGTCGCCTCACGTCTGCTCGACGTGTACGGCCTGAGGCACGTGATCAAGCCCGAAGTGGTCGCCTGGCTCAGCGCGAGCAACATCGACAGCCTGGATCTGTATCAGTTCGACCGCGGCATCGAGGATATCGACGATTTCTACGGCACCTCGCTGGCCTTGCGGCAGCGCTGGCAGACCAAACGCGGCGGGCCGGGCAACTGGCGGATCGTTGATTGGATCAAGCTGGACGTCGAGCTCAATCTCTTCGGCAATTCGCCCAAGTACACCGATCCTATCGGACGGTTCTACGATTACCGTCCGGAAAATAGCAATGCCCGCAACCATGTGCGGACGGACTTCTCGTTCCGCTTGAGCGATACCGCCACGCTGCTGGCTGACTCCAACTGGGATCTCAACGACGGCAAGCTGGACCTGTTCAACGTGTCCTACGCCGTCGAGTACACGCCGCGGTTCTCATACGTGCTGGGCTACCGGCGCATCGCCGACACGGATTCGAACCTGATCGGCCTGGGCACCAACTACGAATTCAACAGCAAGTACCGCATGGCCTTCCGCGGCTACTACGACATCGAACGCAGCAAGATGGAGACGTTCGACGTCACCATCGTGCGCCGCTGGCCGCGTTGGTTCACGGCGGTCACTTTCGGCCTGGACAACATCGAGGAAGACATTCACATCAGCTTTTCGATCTGGCCCGAGGGCGCGCCGCGGCTGGCCCTGGGCTCCCGCAAGTACACCAGCCTGGCTCAGACCACGGCCATCCGCGCCGCCGACGAAGATTGACGGATCTGGCGGCCTCAGTTCGGCGGAGTCCGGACACCCCGCGCGAGCAGGCGCATGCGCCATGGCAAGAGAGTTCCCGGGGAATGAACAGCTCACAGCTCGCAACTCATAGCCGAGAGCTCAATGCGAACTGACGAGAAAGTGAGACGGCGGGGACAAAGCCCCGCCGCTCGCCGGGGATGCCAGAGATCGGTCTGTGAACCAGAGGGGGGGTGAACACGGGGATCGGGCTTCGCGTGAGGAGAACCCCCCTCGTCGGGCTCAGAGCTCATAGCTCACAGCTCATAGCTCATCTTCACAGATGCCAGGGCGCGCGATACTCCGCGCGACCGAGGAGTTTGTTGGCCTCGGCGTCGTCAACGATGGTTTCGCTCGCGCCGTCCCATCGGATGCGGCGGCCGACGCGGTAGCTGATGTTGGCCAGGTGGCCGACGATCGAGCTCAAGTGGCCGGCCTCGGCGTGGGCGGCCGGCTGTTTGCGGCTGCGCATGCAGTCGAAGAAGTTGCGCTTGTGATCCCAGATGGGCGTGTCGCCGCTTTCGGTGTAGAGCGGCTTGCGAAGCGTGCGGTCACGATCGTGATACATGGCGAAGCCGCGGCGGTTGATCTGCAGGAGCTTGTCGGCGCCGAAGAATTCGATGCCGTGGTCCATGTCGTCGTGGGGCCGCCAGCCGTTACCGTGCCGCAGCGTGTACGTCATGGTGTAGTTCGGGCCCTCGAAGGCGGCTACCGCAGTGTCGGGCGTCTCGCGGTCGTCCTTCCACACGTGGTTGCCGCCGATGGTTGCCACGCTCTTGATCTCAGGGCCCATGGCCCAGGTCACCACGTCGAACAAGTGGATGGCCCACTCGCTCATCATGCCTCCACCGTACTCCCAGAAGAAGTAGTGCGTGCCGTGGAAGCGCAGCGGGTTGAATCGCCGCTTGGGGGCCGGCCCGAGCCACATGTCGTAGTCCACGCCCGGAGGCACCTCGTCGGTGTCCTCGGCGTGGCCGATGGTGCTGTACATCTCGTACGTGTTCCAGGCGTTCCAGACGTGGATCATGTTGATGGGGCCGATCTCGCCGGCCTTGATCCGCTCGACAGCATTGATCCAGTGCCGGCTCGTACGCTGCTGCACGCCGACCTGCACGACGCGCTTGTTCTCGCGAGCGGCTTCCACGAGGGCGCGGCCTTCCTTGATGTTGTGGCAGATGGGCTTTTCGACGTAGACGTCCTTGCCCGCTCGGCACGCCCAGATGGCGGCGATGCCGTGCCAGTGGCCGGGAGTGGCCACGAGCACACCGTCGATGGATTTGTCGTCCAGAATGTGGCGGAAGTCCTTGGTCGCCCGCACGTCGCCGCCGACGAGCTTGGCCGCGGCGTCGAGCCGGCTCTGGTCCACGTCGCAGACGGCGGCCACGCGAATGTCGTCCATCTTCACCGTTTCGTGAAGGTGGGCCATGCCCTGGCCGCCGCAGCCGATCCAGGCCATGGTGATCTTTTCGTTGGCGCCGGGCGTGTTTGTTGCCGAGCGGGCGGTGCGAGCCACGGCCAGGCCACCGACGCCGGCTGCCGCTGTTCGGACGAACGTTCTGCGCGAAAACGATTGGTGCTTCATGGGCATGCTCCTCGAAGATTGATGGATGAATCATAAGCGATGCGCTCGCCCAGCGGAAGGCCGCCGAGAAGAAGCTCCGAGCTATGGGCTGTGAGCCATGAGCCGAACAAAGCGAGGGGGCCGGGGAATGTCTGCGGCGCTCGTTTTGGCTGGCTTAATTTGCCAAATCGCGTAGAATCGGCGGTATGAACCCAGCGTTGAGGCGATACGAACGGCAAATCACGCGGACGGTGGCGATCGATTACTGGCTTTATTTACCGCGCGACTACGAGCGCGAATCGCAGCCCTGGCCCCTGATGCTGTTCCTGCACGGCCGGGGCGAGCGGGGCGACCTCGAGCGGGCCAAGAAGCACGGGCCGCCCAAGCGGGTGGCCGAGGGCACGGACTTTCCGTTCCTGATCGTGGCGCCGTGCTGCCCGGCTGACGAGTGGTGGCAGCCCGACGTGCTCGAGCTGCTGCTCGAGGAGATCTGCGCGAGCTATCGCGTCGATCCCGATCGCGTCTACGGCACGGGCCTGAGCATGGGCGGCTTCGGCATCTGGGCGACGGCCATTACCTACCCGCGGCGGTTTGCCGCCATCGCTCCCATCTGCGGCGGCGGCTCACCGTACATGGCTGAGCGCATCGCACATCTACCGACGTGGGTATTTCACGGCGCCAAGGATCCCATCGTACCGCTGTACGAGTCGCAGCGGATGGTCGATGCTCTCAAGAGCGTCGGCGGCGACGTGCGGTTCACGGTCTATCCCGACGGCGAGCACGATGTCTGGACGCGGGCGTACAATAATCCCGAATTGTACGACTGGATGCTCGCCCAGCGGCGACGGTAACCCAAGCGGCGCCGCGTAAGACGCCCCTTCGAAGCGTGCACCAAACTCGGCACGCGGCGCGGGGGGTGGGGGGCAGGCGTCTCGCCCGCCTTTACGACTGGCCGCGCCATCGATTCACAGACGGACGAGATGATCGTTCCCCGAGAGTGATATCGAAGGCGGGCAAGATGCCCGCCCCCCGAGAACAGAGGCGGGCAAGATGTCCGCCCCCCGGTCCTCCTTGCGTCCCGCCCGAGGCGGGATTAGGTTGTCTGGCGCAATTCTTCACGACAGATCAAGTCAGGAGGTCTGATGCTCACCATTCGCACATTGCGGGGCAGCGATCTGCCGGCCGTGCTTTCCATCTGGAATCGGGCGCTGTTGCGGGATCCCATCAACATGAGTCGGTTCGTCGCCAACGTGTCGGGTGATCCGGACTACTGGCCGGGCGAGGACTCGGGTTTCTTCGTGGCCGAGCAGGGCGGCGAAGTGGCCGGCTTTCTGCGAGCCATCGTGCGCCGCACGAGCAACGACAGGCTGGGACTCGAGCCCGACCTCGGCTGGATCCCCGTGATGGCCGTCGATCCCGAGCATCAGCGCGGCGGCGTGGGAACCGCGCTCATGAATGCCGCGTTGAACTGGTTCCGCAAGCACGAACGCAAGCGCATCTGGGTGTGCGGCAACAGCGGCTCGGCACCGGGCTATGCATTTCCCGGCGTGGACATGGACGCTTATCCGGGCGGCCTGGCGCTGTTTCGCAAGGCGGGTTTCCGCGTCGATCGCGAAGCGGAAGGCATGAGTCGCGAGATTGTGCGGTTCGATCTGGACGCATATCAGCGCGAAGCGTGGAGTGTCGGTGCGGACGTCAAGATCGAGACGCTCACGCCCGAACGGGTGGACGACTTCATCGCGTTTCTTGCGGCATCGTTTCCGGGCGACTGGAACACGGCCGCGCGAGCCAAGATTCGGGCCGGCTTGCTGCATGAGGTGCTCGTCGCACGCGTGGGCGATCGGGTCGTCGGCTACTGCCAATGGGAGGGCGAGCATTTCGGTCCGTTCGGCGTGGGGGCCGAGTACCGCGGCAAGCGGGTGGGGGCCAAGCTATTCGTCGAAGCGGTCAAGCGTATTCGTGAGGCCGACGGCCGGACGGTCTGGTTCAACTGGGCCGAGACTGACGCCGCCCGGTTTTATCGCCGATTCGGCCTGGAAGCCACACGGCGTTTCGCGATTCTCGTGAAGGATCTGTGAATGCGGCCAGTTGTCCGTGGTCAGTGGTCCGTGGTTGGGCCAGTGGTCCTTTGGTCAGTGGTGTGACAGTGTGGGCCACAGACCCGAAACACCGAGCGGCACTTCGTTGTTCGGAGGTTTTCTCGTCATTCGGATTTCGACATTCGTCCTTGTTGCACTTCCCATGCTCCTCGACTCACTCATCGTCGCCGCGTACTTCGTTGCCGTGTTCGCCGCGGGCGCATTGCTGGCTCGCCGATTGGCCCGGCGGGCGGCCGCATCAGACTTCATCACCGGCGGCCGCACGTTCACCTGGAAGCAGACCGGTTTGACCCTGCTCGCATTTGCCGTCGATCCGACGTACATGGGCATGGCTGGCGTGGGCTTCCTGTGGGGCATGTACTTGTCGCAGTGGATCGGCGTGCATATCTGGCTGACCAGTTGGGTGGCCGCCATGTTCCTCGTGCCGATTTATTGGCGGACGCGGATCGTCACCACGCCGGAGTACCTCGAGCAACGTTTCAACCCACAGTGCCGGGCGCTCTTCTCCGTGCTCATGGCCGCCATCCTGGTGATCATCCTCACCAGTGCGATGTACCTCGGCGGCCTGCTGGTCACGACGCTCCTGGGCTGGCCGCTCTGGCTCAGCGTGGGCGTCATCGCGGTGGTGTGCACGTTCTACGTCATTGTGGGCGGCCTGCGGACGGTCCTGACGCTGGACGTCTACCAGGGCGTGTTCCTTCTTGCGACGGTGCTCGTGGTGACCTGGCGCGTGCTCTCGAGAGTCGGCGGACTGCGCGGCCTGGCCGCGCTCGACGTACCGGGCAACGCCGGCGTGCCCATCGGAAGCATGGTGCCGCCGATGGATACCGACCTGTACTCCACGACGCTGTTCGCCGGTCCGGCCATTCTGGTCTGGGCGACGGTGGCGGGCCTGTCGTGGATCGCCTGCAACTTCGGCATGGTCCAGCGGCTGCTCGCTTCGCGGAGCGAGCGAGACGCCCAAAAGAGTCTGCTCTTTCTGGCCGTGCTGGCCAACATCGCCTGCTTCGCCACGTTCGCCGTGGGCGCGGCGATGCGAAGCCTTTACCCGGACATCATGGCGGACAAGGCGTTCATGAAGGTGATGCTGGAGATGTTCCCGCACGGCATGCGGGGGCTGCTGGTGGCGGGCATGATGGCGGCGCTGTTGTCGTCGGCCGACGGCTTGCTTACTGCCTCCAGCACGCTGATCACGCAGGACATCTATCTGCGTTTCCTGCGTCCGGGGGCCAGCGAAGCTCAGGTCAAGACGGTGACGCGAGCCCTCGAAGTGGTCGCCATGGTGCTGGCCCTGTGCCTGATCCCTGTGGCCATAAGCCGCGAATCGGCAGTGACGTTCGTCCAGGAGTTCTTCGGCGACCTGATGGGCGTGGTGGTCGCGCTGTATCTCGTGGGCGTGTTCTCGCGGCGGGCGACGGCTCGGGCGGCTTTTTTCGTCATGATCACGGCCATCGCATTGGCGGTCGGGATGCACATCGGCAGCAGCATGAATTTTGCGTATCGAGGGGCGCTGTCGTTCGCGTACGCCGTCGCGGCTACGCTCGTGCTGAGCCGGTTCGAACGTCCGCCGGCGGCCGCGCAGCTCACGAACCTGACCGTCCACACGCTGGAGGACGTGCAGGGACCGTGGGTCGGCCTGCACGCGTGGCCCGGCCTGTGGAAGTGGGCGCTGACCATCGCCGCGGGCTGGTTCGCCTTTACGGCGGCATGGGAGTGGTATGGGAGGACGCACTGAGGCAGGGGAAGAACGACGCGGAGACGCGGTGACGCGGGGAAAGAAAGAAGACGAGATTGAGGATGCGAAGTATGAGCGACAAGAAACTGCACATTTTGGCCATCGGGGCCCATATCGGCGATGCGGAGATCACAGCCGGGTTGTTGGTGACCAAGTATGCGGCGGCGGGTCACCGGGCGACCATCCTGCACCTGACCGCGGGCGAGAAGGGCAACCCGCGCATGGATCACAACGCGTATCGCGATCAGCGGATCGAGGAAGCCAACGCGGCCGCCGCCAAGATGGGAGCTTCCGAGTGCATCGTCCTCGACCATCCCGACGGCGAACTGCACGCCAATCGCAGAACCATTGACCAGATGTGCGATCTCATCCGCCATCTCAAGCCCGATATCGTGCTCACGCACTGGCGCGGCTCGTTTCACCGTGACCACCGTGCGGCCTACGACATCACCATGGAAGGTGGCTTTCTGGCCGCCTTGCCCGGCATTCAGCGCGAGGAGCCCGCGCACCTGATTCGCGGGCTCTATTACCTCGAGAACTGGGAAGATATGGAGGACTATCACCCCGACCTGTGGGTGGATGTCTCCGACGTGTTCGACCGTTGGGTGGACGCCTGTCGTGAGCATCAACTCCTGCGCGGGGAAATCTCGTTCAATTATCTGCATTACTACAGCGGCCTGGCCGCCAAACGCGGCGCGGAAGTCGGCGTCAAGTATGCCGTCACCGTTAGCCTGCCGCCCATCAGCCGCAAGCGCAAAGTGGACTTCTTCCCCATCGACAGCGAGCCGGTGCTGATCTTTTGAGAACGACTCCTTTTGCGAGACTACTCCGGACGGCTGGCTGGTGGCTCGGGCCGGTAGCGCACGATGGAAAGGGGCCAGGTGGCAAAGATTTCACGGCGATCCACCTCGCGCATGCCAGACAGGATGAGATGTTCGGGCGCATCGGGCCCCGACGTGCGGATGCCCGCCCACCAGACGATCCAGATGCTGAAGTCGTCGCCGTACCGCTCGCGGTGAGCGCGAAGTTTGGACGCGAACCGTTCCGGCCACTCCCGCGGGTTGGCGATGGCAAGCCGATGCCGCATGGGCTTGCCACGGTAGGCGTCGAACTCATCCAAGAGTTGGTCCGCCGCGATCGTGTCCATCAAGTAATAGACCGTGTTCTCCTTGTACCAGCGGGGCGTGCTATACACCAGATCGTTCGGTGAAATGTTTGAACGCATCCAGCCGAACAGTTCCTCGGCCGGCGGTCGTCGCGGCGGTCCGGCCTGAGCCTGCCACACCCAACTAGCCGCCCATAGTGCGGCCATGACCACCACCGTCACGGCGCACACCGGGCGAGCCCACGAAACTCGGCTGCTGGCCGCCGCGGCGCCGAGACCGAGGACCACCGGCGTCCAGGCGGGCAGGAGCGTGCGATCCAGCATATTGGGAAGCGTCAGCAGGCCGGAGACGTACATCGCGGCGAGAAACGCGGCCAGGGCGGCAGCGAAAGCCGCCACCGGTCGCCGTGTCCGTTCATCCGTTAGTCCCAGCGCCGTCAGCAAGGCCGACCCCAGTAGTACGACCCGCTCCGCGGCAAAACTCAGCCAAGTCGCCCAGGTCGTCTGTTCGCTCAGGGACCAGGTCCTCAGTACATCCAATCCGAAAAAGCGTTCCGCGATATACCGAGCTCGGTTGAGCGTGATCGGCGGTACCCACCAGGCATCCAGCGCCGTTGTCTGATGGAAGTTCGACCAGTAGCGGGCGAACCAGACCAGCGGCAAGATGAGCAGAACCCACAAGGCGAGCGGGCCGACATGGGCTACGTCACGCCAACGGCCGCCCGCTCGGATGAGCAGATACAGCACGACGGCGGGAAACACGAACACGCCCGCCATGTGGCTGTGGGCGGTCATCGCACCGAACACCGCCAAAGCGAACAGCCATGGTCGCGGCGACTTGGCCGCCAGACTGCGTTCGACCGCCCAGAAGCACAACGCCGTCAAGAGCGTCAGCAGAGCGTAGCTGCGGATTTCCTGGCTGAAGTGGATGGGCATGTGCGAGAAGGCCGCCAACAGCCCAGCCGGCCACCATGCGCGGGGATGGATGAGCCGGGCCGTCCGCATGATCACGTCCACCCAAGCTGTCCCCAACAGCACCGGCAATAGCCGAAGGAACCATTCCTCGCGGCTGATGGTGGCCCACGCCTTGAACAGCAGGAACCCCAGTGGGGGGGTATCTTCGATTCGCGGCAGCCGCAACATCAGATCCAGCCAGCCACCGTAGGTGTGGATAATGGTGGTTGCCTCGTCGCGCCAGACCTCGGTTGTGGTGATGCCCAGCAGCCGCCAGACCAAAGCGAGCACCAGAATCCCGGCCCAGCCGGCATGGGCGGCCAGGAACGGAGGCGTCTGTCGTGTGACGGCTTGCACGCTCGACGCGGACGGGACCGGTGGTTCTTCACTGCGGTGCTCGGCTTGCGGAGTCTCTCGGGACATCCCCTCGTTTTACGGTCCGCTCGCACGTGATGCAACGAGCCCGTATAATGTGAAAACCCTGGAACAGGACTGACGCTCGAGGGCGGGGCTGATGTGGCTCGCCCCTGTGCTCATACCGGCGTGTTCTGCTCGCCGCCGGCTTCGCGATACGACACCCTTGACTTGACAGACAGGTGAGCATGCCTCCCCAGGATTGGACGAAGGTTATTTCCGCTGCGGTGGTTCCGGCTGCGATCATCTCGGCCTGTGCGCTGTTGTGCCTGGCCCTGTATAACCGGCTGGCTTCCATGGTTTCGCGTTTGCGCGGCTTTCAGCGCGAGCGACTGGCCGAGTACGAGGAGTATGCCGAGCATGTGCGCTGCGGCGAGCGGCAGAGCACGCTGGAACACCACCAGCAGCTGCTGAACATGCTCGACGTGCAGACCAAACGTGTGTACCGGCGGGCCCGCATCATGCGCCGATCCATACTTTGTTTGCTGGCCGCGATCGCCTCGTTGACGCTGTGTTCATTGACCACCGGCGTTTCCCTGCTCGTGCCGGGGCTCAACGGCGGGGCACGTGTCCTGGCCGTGGGGCTCTTCCTCGGAGGCATGGGGCTGATGTTCATCGGCGTCGTGCTGGCCGGCGTGGAACTCTGGGGCTCGCTCGAGCCCGTACAGTTGGAGAGCCAGTTCGTCGGTCGGTTGACCCGCGAGTTGGAGTCGGAGTTGCTCAAGGACGAGGGAGCGGTGCCTGTCAACGGACACCGCCGCGATACCTCGGAGCGTGACTGAGGGGCTGGAGGTACCCGGTTCGATGCTGGTTCCCAATCGGCTGCTGTTCCGGTTCGAGTTTCCCCTGCACTATCGGCCGTCGCCGAAAATTGACGGCGACTTGTCCGACTGGTCCGACCAGTATCTTCTGCCCGACGTGAGCTCGCTGGACGGGCAACCTTCGTTCGCTCGCATCTGGATGGGATGGAACGAGTCGGGGCTGTTTCTGGCCTGTCGCGTCGAGGGCCGAAAGGGGCCGTTCCGCTGCGATCCGCGGCAGTTCTGGAAGGGCGACAATCTTCGCTTGTGTACCGACATGCGCGACACCCGCGACAACAAGCGGGCGACGCGCTATTGTCAGCAGTTCTACTTCCTGCCCGCCGGCGGGGGGGCGCAGGGCCAGTCTCCGGTCGCCGGTGCGGCCAGGGTCCCGCGAGCCACCGAGAACGCTCCGGCAGTGGACAACCGGCTGATTCAGGTTGCCGGCAAGCGGACGGCTCACGAGTATACGCTTGAAGGGTACGTGCCGGCCGAGGCACTGGCGGGCTTCGACCCGATCGAGCATCGCCGCATCGGACTCTACACCATGCTCGAGGATCTGGAGCTCGGCCAGCAGTACCTCACCGTGGGCGACGACCTCAATTGGCACATCGACCCCAGCACCTGGGCCACCGCCGTCCTCACGCGCGACTGAGCGAGCGGGTGTCGGGACATCCAGAGCCGCTCGAGACGCCGGGCTTGACCCGGCGGACTCAGTTCGACTGGATTGGGGCGTCGACGCCATCAGATGCAGGCGCGACGGTCGCGACGTGCACGGGGTAATGAACCCGCGCAGAGCTCATACCACCCGGCGTGGACCAGCAGCCATCCAACTGGCATGACCGCGGCGCAGACTCTACTATACGCCTCGGCGCAGGGACGCCGACCGTGATATTGAAAATCCGTGCCGCGTATCGAGCTCGTGTTGAGGTTCAGGGATGGGCAGCCGGAGGATCACGAACAAGCTGGGATTGCTGGATGTGTTGCGCCACGCGAGCTTCGCGGGCCTGGTCCTGAGGGACTTGATGGTCGCCCCGGGCCATCGACGGCTGCATTCCACCGGCGAGCATCTGCAGGCCGTCATGGATTGGCTCTGCCGGGCCCAGGACGCCTCAGTTCAGGGAGGCATGTCCAGCGGCTACTCGTGGCTCGACGGCTGGCAGGGGCCTTACCCCGAGACCACCGGCTATGTCATTCCCACGTTTCTCGAGTTCGCCCGCGTCAGCGGCCAGACCGAGTTCGTCGAGCGGGCCCGCCGCATGGCCGACTGGGAAATCGAGATCCAGCTGCCTTCCGGCGCCGTGAGGGGCGGCATCGGCGTCAACGAATACCCCATCGTCTTCAATACCGGGCAGATGATCCTGGGGTGGACGGCCATGTACCGTCACGGCTCGGATCCCAAGTATCTCCAGGCCGCTCGCCGTGCGGCGGATTGGCTCGTGTCCGTGCAGGATGAGGACGGCAAGTGGTCCCGGCACGAGTATAACTCCATTCCGCACGCGTATCACACTCGCGTCGCCTGGCCCATGTTGGAGGTTTTCGCTCTGCGCGGCGAATCGGCCCACCGTGAGGCGGCGGTGCGAAACATCGAGTGGGTGCTAAGCCTCGTACAGGAGAACGGCTGGATCCGCGAGATGGCCTTCAAACGGACGGAGTGGCCGTATACTCACACCATCGCGTACACACTGCGCGGGCTGCACGAGTGTGCCCGGCTGCTCGACGGCCCCATCGTGTCCCGCATCGACGCCGTCGTGCGGCGGGCCTGCGAAACGCTGCTCATGAAATACGAGTGCCGCAAACGCGACCCTCGCGGGGCTCCGGAGTATCTCGCCGGCACGTTCGACGACCAATGGCGGCCGGCGGCCCGATACTGTTGCCTGACCGGCTGCGCGCAACTGGCCATCCTGTTCATCAAGCGATTCCAACTCGACGGAGATCCACGTTTGCTGAACGCGGCACTCAAGCTGATCGACCAGGTCCGGGCGACGCAATCGCTGCGGGCCATCAACCCGGGGATTCGCGGGGCGGTGGCCGGCTCGTATCCCATCTGGGGCGGATACATCCGGTATGGATACCCCAACTGGGCGGCCAAGTTCCTGGCCGATGCCCTCATGCTCTCGGAGCAGGTGCTCGCCCGCTTGCGACAGGAGGCGGCCACATGAGTGCGGACTTTCGCGTGGGGATCGTCGCCACCGCCAACACCAATCCGTACGCCACGACGATGGCAGCCCGGCTCATGAGCCAGGGGCTGGGGCCGCATTGCATCATTCTGGCCAGCGAGTCGGCGGCCCGGAGAGCCCTGGCATACGCTCGCGTCGCCGGCGTGCGCGCCATGTTGGGAAAGATCGTCCAACACTACCGGCCGGGCGCTCTGCCCGATCCGAACGCCCGCTCGTATCTGCGTGATTACGCCGCTCGGCATGACCTGGCGGACTGGGATACGCCGCTGTCCATCCTGGCCGCCAAGAATCGGATCGCGCTGGCTCGGGTGGCTAGTCTGCACGATGAGCAAGCCGTCGCTTGCGTGCGGGACCATCGCCTTGACCTGCTGATCAATGCCGCCGGCGTCATCTTCAAGCCACCGCTGCTGGAAGCGCCGCGAATCGGCATGCTCAACGCTCACATGGGCCGGCTGCCCGAGTTTCGCGGCATGAACGTGCTGGAATGGAGCCTGTGGTTCGGCCAGCCGCCCGGCATCACCATCCATTTCGTGACTCCCGGCATCGACTTGGGCGACATCCTCGAATTCCGGCCCATTCCCGTTGGTGCGGATGACACCGTAGCCAGCCTGCGAGCCAAGTCCTACGCGATCATGGTCGAGGCCATGGTCGACGCCGTCGCCTCGTTGCGGGACGGCCGAGCCGTCCGCACACCCCAGACTCGCGAGCACGGCCGGCAATATTTCGTCATGCATCCCAGGCTTCTGGCTATTGTCGAGCAACGACTGCGGGCGATGAAATCTCGCGCCACCTGAGAGGGTGGTCAAAGCTGTGGGCTATGAGCTGTGAGCTCTGAGCCGGTCGTGGCAGCGTTGTTCTTCATCCGTCGAAACGCGAGGTACGGTTGGGCGGCGGATGCGCGCGCCAGCTCGCTCAGAGCGTGAGGATCAGTCGGTGCCCAGTTTGAGAAATTTGCGCCACGCGCGGTCTTGTTGATCCCACCAGTCGGCGCCGGCCGGCTGACTGGTAGGGGCCTCGCCGGCGTGGGCGAAGGGATCCGGCGTCTCTTCCAGCCACTTGTTCCAGGCGTTCGCATCGTATTGATGCGACTGGCCGGTGAGGGCGATGAGCGAGCGTTCGGCCGAGTCGGCGATCATGAAATCGGGATTCCGCAGCGAGCGGATGAGCGGGGCGAACACGCGGCGGTCGCGAAACTCGCCCAACGCCTTCGTCGAGACGATGCGCACATTGCGGCTGGGGTCCGATCGCTGCAACTGGATGTATAGCTCGCACGCGGCGGACTCCTGCTCGGGCGACAGCAGCCGTTTCCGTTGCATTTCGTGCAAGGCCCGGGCTGCCTCCCACCGCACGTCGTCGTCGCCGGGCAGGGCCCGAGCTTCGGCGGGTTGAGACGCCGCCGGATTGGCGGTCAGGATGGCCAGCAGGGGACCGACCGGTCGGGCATCGTTGTAACGAGCCAGCGTACGGATGGCGATGCATCGCACCTGCGACAAGGGATCGGTTCGGGCCACCGCATCGAGCACGTGAAACGCGTCGTCGCTGGCCCAGTAGCTGCTTTCCGCGATTCGCACCACCGCCTCGCGTCGCAGATCGCCGTTGGTGGACTCCAGAGCGGTGCTGAAGTTCTCTTCCGGCGTGCGGTGCTGCCACTTTCGTTTGTCTGCCTCGGAGCAGCCGACGGCGAGGATGAGAAGGAAAGAAAAAGATGACGCGGTGACGCGGCGACACGGCGACGCGGAGAAAGGAGCGCGCGACGGCTGACCACTTCTGGCTGACAGCTGATAGCTGATAGCTGATAGCTCCTTTTCACTTCGCTGGATGCAGCGTGTGCTCATGGAAGAATTGCTCCGGCGAGACCCAGGTCACCTCGCGAATGGGCTGGCCGAGAAAACGCCCGCCCACCTCGCGGAAGCGTTGGGGATTGTCGCTCACGTAGCAGTGCAGCTTACCGTGACCGGTTCGCGTGGTCAGGGCGTTCATCTCGGTCAGCAGCGTCCGGGCGGCGGCGGCCGTGGCGTCGGCGGAATCGACCACCGTCGCAGCGGGCATCAGGTCGGCGACGGCGGGGGCCACCAGCGGATAATGCGTGCATCCCAGCAGGATCACGGCCGGATCGAGTCGCTTGACCGTTTCGAGGTACTCGGCCAACAGCCGCCGCAGGATGTCGTCGTCCGACGAGCGACCCTCCTCGATGAGCGAGACGAGGCTCGGGCATTGTCGCTGGATCACCGGGATGTTGGGATCGAGCGCGTGAATGGCCCGTGGGTAGGCCTCGGAGGCCACGGTTGCTTCCGTGGCGAGAACCGCGATGCCGCGGCCCGCACTGCGCTCCACAGCCGCGACCGCTCCCGGCTTCACCACGCCCAGGAGCGGAACGGGCATCCGGGGGATGAGGTCATCCAGGGCCAGGGCACTGGCCGTGTTGCACGCCACGATGATCAGCTTGGGGTTGAACCGCAGGAGGAAATCGCAGTTTTGGACCGCGAATTGCAGGACCGTCTTGGAGGTCTTGGTTCCGTAGGGGACCCGGGCGGTGTCGCCGAAGTAGACCAGCGTTTCGCCCGGCAGATGCTGTTGTAGTGATCGGACGACCGTCAGCCCGCCCAGCCCGGAATCGAAAACGGCAATCGGTTGGTCGCTCATTTCGCTCTTCCCTGAGCACCGGCGGTGTGATGGATGAGCGCAGACCGGAGCCCTGCGCGGGAGCCCGTCCGCCGTCCGCCGGCCAGCTCCGTTCCCTGTGTGTTCATGGTATGGCGTTTGTCGCCGAGTTCAAGAGCGTTTCGGGACGAATTTGCGGCAAAATCCCGCTGGCTTGAGTTTGCTCCAGCTCTGGGATAGATTGCCGAAACCCACCGCGCTCGCGGTGGACTGCCCCGACATGCGCCGGGGGTGGGCGAATGTTCCCAAGCACGGAGTGAGTGACATGGCAAATCCCAGCACGGTGGTGAGCAAGAATATCGGATCCATCCTCGATTCCGCATTGGACGCGGGTAAGGGCCTGCTCCGGCTGACCCCCAACTGGGTCCCGCGCAGCTTCCTGCACCCCGGGCGCCGCATCAAGCTGCATCCCGATGACTACTACGCTTATGGTGCCCACCGTGGCGGCATCGACGAGCGCTGGTTCGCCAGCACGACCGAGGCCGACAACGAAGGCCGCGTGCACGACGAAGGCTTGAGCTATATCAAGTTCGAGGGCAAGCGGTTCCTGCTCCGCGACGCCGTGGCCGAGGCGGGGGCCCGGCTGATCGGCAAGAAGATGTACGACGAGTACAAGCGGTGGCCGGTCTACTCCAAGTTCTTCGACAACATGGGGCCCATTCCGCACCACATGCACCAGATGCCTGAGCACGCCGCGAAGGTCGGTCAGGAAGGCAAGCCCGAGGCGTATTACTTCCCGCCCCAGCTCAACAACGTGGACAATGCCTTCGCGTACACGTTCATGGGCCTCGAGCCCGGCACGACCAAGGACGACGTCCGGCGCTGCCTGGAAAACTGGGACAAGGGTGACAACGGCATCACCTATCTGTCGCGGGCCTACCGGCTCAAGCGGGGCACGGGCTGGCTCATCCCGGCCGGCGTCCTGCACGCGCCCGGCTCGCTCTGCACTTACGAGCCGCAGTGGGGCTCCGACGTCTTCGGCATGTTCCAGAACCTGGTCGAAGGTCGCTATGTGCCCTGGGATCTGCTGGTCAAGAACGTGCCCGCGGACAAGCACAAGGATCTGGACTACATCATCAGTATGCTCGACTGGGAGAAGAACGTCGATACGCACTTCGTCCAGAGCAACTTCCTCGAGCCTATCGTGGACAAGAACAACAGCGGTCCGGGCTATACCGACAAGTGGATCACCTACGGCAAGATCGACGGCAAGCAGTTGTTCAGTGCGAAGGAGCTCACGGTCGAGCCGGGCGTCAAGTGCACCATCAAGGATCCCGGAGCGAGCGGCTGGATCACCGTCCAGGGCAAGGGCACCGTCAACGGTCTGGCGATCCAGACGCCGGTCTGCATCCGTTTCGGCGAGGAGCCCGATGACGAGCTGTTCATCACGTACGACGCGGCTCGGGCCGGCCTGACTATCGAGAATACCGGCAGCGAACCTCTGGTCAGCCTGCGGTACTTCGGTCCCGACACGCACGAAAGCGTGCCCAACGTCGGCGACGCCCGAAAGAACTAATCGCGAACGCAGCGAACGGCGGGGCCCCGAGCCCCGCCGTTTTGCTAATGACGAATGACGAAATCCGAATGTCGAATGAATGACGAATGACGAGATCTCAAAGTTGAATCGACGACGAATAGCGGAATCCGAGTGGCGCGGATGAGATGGCAGATGAATTGCCGATGCATGATGGCTCTGCCGGGAAGAGTCGTCCCGATGAGGTGAAAAAGCGGTACGACCTGGAAGAGCGCACGTCTCGCTTCGGCGAGGCGATCATCGGATTCGCTCGGCACGTGCCGAGCGATGCGGTGACGGAACCGCTGGTCCGCCAGCTTGTTCGCGCCGGTACGAGCATCGGTGCGAATTATTGCGAGGCGGATGATGCTGGTTCGAAAAAAGAGTTTCAATATCGCATCAGCGTATGTAAGCGTGAGTCTCGCGAGAGCAAGTACTAACTCCGGATGATTGCGGCGGCGGTTCCCGCTCTCAAAGAGGAGGCCAGGCGGCACTGGATCAAAGCCAAGGAGTTGAATCTGATCTTCGGCAAGATTTGCAGGCACCGAGGTGCGAAAGGCTAACCGTCGGCAGACAGATATTCGGCATTCGGATTTTGGGCTTCATTCGTCATTCGGATTTCGACATTCGAGATTCTCTGGGGAGCGTCTGATGAGCGATAAGAATCCAAACAACTGGCCGAAGTTGCACAACGCCGCCTGGCCGGGGCTGGTCGGCAAGGGTCCGGACTCCGAGCCGCCGATCGATTTGGAGACGATGTTGAATTTGACCGCCGCTGCTGAGGTGGACGGCGTCAAGTTCGACGGCATCGACCTGTTTTTGTTCGATCCGCATATCAGCATCGATTCGAGCGATGACGATCTGAAGCGGCTGGCGGACCAGATCCGCTCGAAGGGCCTGGTGGTCGGGTCGGTGGTGGCGCCGGTCTGGCCCCCGACCGGCGGCGGGTCGGCCATGGGCGACGCGAGCGAACGCCAGCGGTTCTGCGAGCAAGTTCGCAAGGCCTGCCGGATCGCCCGGAAACTGCGCGAACTGGGCGTGCGGCCGTACGGTGTGGTGCGGATCGACTCGGCCTGCGGTGTGGACGCGTGGTACGCCGATCCGGCCGGCAACCAGAAACGCATCGCCGAGACGTTCCGCCAAGCCTGCACGATCGCGGAGGACTTCGGCGAGAAGCTGGCCGCCGAAGGCGAAATCTGTTGGGGCGGCATGCACAGTTGCAAGCGGATGGTCGAGCTCTTGGAAATGGTCGATCGCCCGAACACGTTGGGCTTCCAGGCCGACATGGCGCACACGCTGCACTATCTCATCGGCACGAACGCGCCCGAGGACCGAATCCTGCCGGAAGGCTTCCAGTGGGGCGACGAGGCCGTCTTCGCCGAAGCGTACAAGAAGATGACTGATGCCCTGCGGCCGTACACCATCGACTTCCACGTCGCGCAGAACGATGCGACGGTTAAAGGTAGCGGCTCGCACGACAAGACGGGCCGGCATTGTCTGGCTGACGATCCGAACGGCAAGCTCAACATCCCGCGCGAGGCCGGCTACTGGCTGCGCGACGCGTCGGGTCAGCTCACTCGCAAGATGCGTCACCTGTGCTGGGACGGCTGCATGTTCCCCAACGAGGTTATGTACAAGCCGCAGACCTGGAACAACATTTTGGCGGCCATGGTGGCGGTTCGTAATGCTCACGGATGGAGCGAGTGATCATCCGGGTCACACGCTCCTGTCAAGCTGAGGGCGGCTTCGCCGCCCTCAGCTTGACAGGGGATAGATTTTTCGGAGTCAGCGGTCCGTGGGTTCACGCCCACGGTACTAACTTCGCGCCCCTTCGGGGCGGAGCCGCGCCGATCTCTGCTGTCTTCGCGCCCGTTGAGGGCGGAGCCACGTCGATCTCGTGCACGCCAAACGCGTACTGAACCCCGCCGCTCGCACGCGCTGGGACCATTCGCGCGCGGGGATCCTCCTGCCACTCGCACACGCCACACCGTGAGGGTCATTTGAAGTAGGACGGGTAGACACGGGGGTGCTGCTTGCGCCGCTGGTAGGCCCGGGCCAATTCGAGAAAGATTTCCAGGTCGTGCTCGACGTTGACGTTCGTGCCGTCGAAGTACGAGCTACGGATGGGCAGGCCGCCGTGGTCGGCGCTGATGGCCGGATAGACGGCCTCGCAGATGATGCCGTTCATGCACGTGAACGGGCTGATGTCGATGACGCCGTCCACACCCTTGCTATGCATGAAGATGGTCTGGCCGGCGCTGAGCACCATTTCGCCGAGCGAGCCCTCGGCGGGCAGGTAGGGGCGGGCCAGCTCCAGCACGTGAGCGATGTCGTGGGCTTCGTCGTAGCCGGCCAGGTCCTCGGCCAGCGGCGCCCGCAGCCCGTGCGAATAGCGCTTCTGGAACTTGGCCTTGAGCTTGAACTTCAAGTAGGGCAGGCTGAACCGGCCGTACTGTTGGGTGAGCTTGTTCCGCTGGTTCCAGTTGCTGTACCAGACCCACTCGGAAAACTCGGACATCCAGCACTCGCCGCCCAGCCGTTCGATGCATTGCAGCGTGCCGAGGTTGGCGAAGTCGTTCAGTCGGCAGAAGATCTCACCGACCACGCCGATAAGCGGACGGCCCTTCACGTAGTTCGCGGGGATGGCCCGGAAGCGGTCGCGCATCTGCTCGACCAGCCCGACCAATTGCTTGTAACGCTGGCCGAACGACACCTCCTGCTGCGAGACGACGTCCGCGAACTCGTGCACGGTCGTGCGATAGGCTCGCTCGGTGTCGCCGGGCGTGATTTCGTAGGGGCGGGTCTTGTACAGGAACTTGGTCACCAGGTCGCCGCAGGTGACGGCCACCCACATGGTCCGCATGAGCTCGCCGGCGTGCTCGGCAAATCCGTCGTACGAGTTGCCGCTGGACGGCGAGAAGATGAGCACGTCGCCGTAGCCCAGGTTGCGCAGTTCCTGTTTGAGATACTCGACGTATTGACCGAATCGGCAGGGCCCGTGCGAAGTGGCCATGAAGAAGGCCGCCTTGGCAGGGTCGAACCCCGGCTGCCGGCAAATCTTGAGAAAATCGCCCAGCGTGATCTTGTGGGGCAGGCACTCTTCGCCGCTGGCGTGCCTCCCGCCCAGCACGAGTGTCTCGTTATCGGAATCCGGGGTGATGGTTGCGTCGATGCCGATAGACCGGAAGGCCGCGGCAATGAGCCGGCCGCCGGCGTAGGCCATCTGAGGAACGTAGAGCGTGCGGCCGGCCAGACCGCCGCCATTCTTTCGTTTCGCTGTCAAACCCAGCCCCATTTACAACTGCCCTGCTCGGGTGCGGCACGTGTCACGCCCGGCGGAATTGTAGTGCGGACGTTCCACCGCGAGTTCAGGCCGGCTCGAAGCCTGCACCACAAACCGCGGTGAGGATAACGCAAATCGCCCGCCGGGTACAAGTCGGACGGCTGGACCGGTCAGCGGGGGTGGCCACCCCATTAACTAAATTGTTGCTTATCGCTCGCCGCAGGCCGGCCCCGATAAGATCCCGCGTCCGGAAAGGCTGCGCGGCCGAGATGATGATATCGGGCCCGTTCCATGTCGTGATCGCCGCCGGCCGGACAAAGGGTTTTTGCTCATCAATAACTTACTCCTCAAGCTCATCGGTCCGATGTGGCTTTCGAGCGCGCCTCTCTCTTTGGTTTTTCGCCGGACGCGCCAAGGGCCGGAAAATATGTGTCTGCGAGAATCGGGAACCACACGAAGTTCGATCAGATGGCCGCTGCGGCTTCCGCGCCCGTGGGCCCTTCTGCTGGTCGTGTTTGCGCCCGCGTGCCTTCCGCAGGTCGAGGAACTCACGATCAACGTGGAAGCCGACCGCGTCAGAATCAGTGCACCGGACACCTCCAGTCGTGACGATCAACTCACCGCTGTTCACTCGAACATCACCGGCGGCCTCGAGCCGTACACCATCCGGTGGGTCGTCAAGGACCCCATGGGGCAGAATCGAACCGAGTTGCTTGACGATCCCCACTCGCCGGATCCCGTATTTCGACCCGGTCCTCTTATCGGACCGTACCTGCTGGTTTGCACCGTCACGGACTCGCGACTGACCATCGTCAGCGATTCGACCATCATCTACGTCAGCCAGGATCTGAGCCTCACGCTTAGCGTCGATCGCAAGGAGGTACCCAACGGCGGAGGGCCCAACGGCCAGATAAATGTCACCAGCGAGGTCTGGGGTGGCGCCGCGCCTTACACCTACGAGTGGAGCGTTACCGGACCCGATGGCGAGCCGAGCAACGAGCGCCTCTCCGGCGATGCTCACGCCACCCGCTTGTTCACCAGCGGGTACGAGCTGGGAACCTACCGGATCACCTGTAAGGTCATCGACGCCACTGGGGCGATCGCGGTGCAGACGACCGAGGTCATCGTCAACCATCTGCTGTCGATCAACGTGTCTTCCGACCGGCCAATGGTCGTACCCGGAGGCGGGGCTTCCGGACGCGCGAAGCTCGAGGCCGAGGTGTCCGGCGGCAAGGCACCGTATACCTACTCGTGGGTTGTGTTGGGGCCGGACGGTAAAGAGGGCGATTGGCTCGACGACCCGACTATCGTGAATCCGCAGTTCACGAGTCCTTCCCAGCCCGGTACCTACCGCGTGATGTGCACCGCCGTCGATGCCCGCGGGCAGCAAGTGGTCGGCTCCATGCTGATCGTGGTCAGCCAGCAGTTGTCGGTGAGCGTGCTTACGAATCGGCAGCGCGTCTCACCCGACGGCGGCGTTAGCGGCAGGGCGTTGCTTTCGGCCCTGGTCACCGGCGGAGCCGCGCCGTGCACGTATCACTGGACGGTGCTGGACGCGCTGGGCAACGACGCCTCCGACCTGATCGACAACGCCAACATCGCCAATCCGACGTTCACCAGTAGCGGTGTTCCCGGTACGTATCAGTTCATCTGTCGCGTGACCGACTCCGTGGGCCAGATCGCTACTGATTCGCTCGAAATCTCCGTGGGCCAACAGGTGGTCGCCAGCTTGACTGTGACGTCCTCTCGATCGGCGGCTGAGGGCGGCTCCATCGGCTCGAACTCCGAGTGGGTGGCCAGCGGCGGTGGGCCCAACGGCCAGGCCACCATCACCGCCGAAGCGATCGGTGGCACGCCTCCCTACACTTACTTCTGGACCATCGTCGGACCCGACGGTAATCCCGCCGACGACCGGCTTAGCGTCGCCTCGCCCAAGAGTCGCTTCTTCCACAGTTCCAACGTGCTCGGCACGTACCGGGTCACCTGCACGATCACCGACGCTACGGGCATGGCTTCGAGCGACTCGGTCAAGATCGCCGTCTACAGTCACCTGAGTCTCGAACTGATCACTAATCGCTACCAGCTGCCCGCGTACGGCGGGCCCGACGGCAGCTGCCAGCTCCAGGCGGTGACCGTCGGTGGTACCGCGCCCTTCACGTACGACTGGTCAGTCACTGCGGCCGACGGGACGATGGACAATTCAATGCTCGACGATCCGCATCGCGCCGATCCGACGTTCACCAGCGGTCTTATGAGCGGTATCCATCGGATCAAGTGCGTCGTGCGCGATTCGCTGGGCCAGACTGCCGAGGGCACACTGCTGTTGACCATCGGTCAGCCCGTCACGCTGGACGTCAGATGCGATCACACGGACGTGCTTGCCGGCGGAGGCCAGGCAAAGTTGGAGGCGGATGCCCGCGGTGGAATCCCACCTTACCGGTACCAGTGGACGGTGACCAATCCGCAGGGCGACGTGGAAAACGAGCGGCTGGACGATACCGAGATCGCCAACCCGACGTTCACCAGCTCGCTGACCACCGGCACGTACAACTTCACCTGTATGGTGACGGATTCCGCCGGCTACGTTGCGGTCCTTTCGACCAACCTCGTGGTGGGCGGCGGCCTCGACCAGGGGCTGTCGGTCTCGATCTCCAGCGACCGGCAGGGATTGCCCGCGTCCGGTGGCCAGGCGGCGCTGTTTGCCGCGGTGCTGGGCGGCGTGCCTCCGGTGAGCTTCGAGTGGGTGGTGGAGGGGCCGGATGGTGATGTCACCGCCACCGCGCTGGACAATGCCACCATTACAACACCGATCTTCACCGCGCCGGCCACGCCGGGCACGTATCGGATCAGATGCTCGGTGCTGGATTCGGTGCTCAAGCGATTCACGGACACGCTGCACATCTACGTGGGCATGCCGCTCACGCTGGATGTGGCGACTGAGAAATCGAGCCTTCCGACGGCGGGCGAGCAGACCATACTGACCGCAACGCCGCACGGCGGCGAGTCTCCCTATACGTATGCCTGGACGGCTGTGGATCCGGGCGGGAACGACGCCGCAGCCGCGTTGAGCGATGCGACTATTGCCACTCCGACGTTCACCGCGCCGGCGACGCCGGGTACGTACCAGTTTACCTGCACGGTCACGGACGCGGCGGGCGCGACGGCCATCTCGTCCGTTCAGGTCTACGTGGGCATGTCGCTGTCGGTCGATGTGACCACCGTCAAGCAGAGCCTGCCGAGTGGTCAGACGACGGCCATGAATGCGGCTGCGCAAGGCGGACTTCCCGCCTACACCTACGCGTGGACGGTGCTGGATCCGAGCGGAACGGACGTCGCCGCGACGGTGTTGAGCGGGGTCGACGTGGCTGCCCCGCTGTTCACCGCGCCCGCGGCGGCCGGCACGTACCGCGTGACCTGCACCGTGGCCGATTCGGCCAATGAAACTGCCGTCCAGTCGGTACACGTTCACGTGGGCATGCCGCTCACGCTGGACGTTCGCACCGACCAGCTCGGCATTCCGGCCACGGGTGGCCAGGCCATATTGACCGCGACGGCCAACGGCGGCGTGTCGCCGTACACCTACGCCTGGACGGCTGCCGATCCCAACAACGACGATGCGGCTGCTGCGCTGGACGACCTGAGCATCGCTGCGCCGACGTTCACCGCGCCGGTGACGCCCGGCACGTACTGGTTCACCTGTACGGTCACCGATGCTGCCGGCACGACTGCGATGGGGTCCGTCCAGGTCTACGTGGGCATGAATCTGTCGCTCGACGTGACCGCGACCCGCCAGAGCCTGCCTTCCGGTCAGACCAGCGAATTGAGCGCGTCGGCCCAGGGCGGCATACCGGGCTACACGTATGCGTGGAGCGTGCTGGATCCTGACGGCGCGGATGTTTCCGCCACTGCGCTGAGCGCCGTTGACGTGGCTGACCCGACGTTCACGGCACCCACCGATGCGGGCACGTATCGCATCACCTGTACGGTAACCGATTCGGCCAACGAAACGCTCACCCATTCGATTCACCTGTACGTTGGCATGCCGCTCACACTCGACGTGAGCACGGATAGACAGGGCATTCCAGCCACCGGTGGCGAGGCGGTGCTGACCGCCATCGCCAATGGCGGCGTCTCACCCTACACGTACGCGTGGACGGCACTGGATCCGAGCAACGGCGATGCTGCCGCCACGCTCAGCGACACCACAGTCGCGGCTCCGACGTTTACCGCGCCGGCGACGGCGGGCACGTATCGCTTTGCCTGCACGGTCACTGATGCGGCGGGTACTACGGCGATCTCCTCCGTGCAGATCTATGTGGGCATGGGGCTGTCGCTTGATGTGACCGCGAGCAAGCAGAGCCTGCCGAGTGGTCAGACGACCGCTCTCAACGCCGTGGCGCAGGGCGGCATTCCGGGCTACACGTATGCCTGGAGCGTATTGGACCCCAGCGGAGCCGACGCTTCTGCCGCCTTGAGCGAACTGGACGTCGCGGCGCCGACGTTCACCGCGCCCGCCGATGCGGGCACGTATCGCATCACGTGCACGGTGACCGATTCGGCCAACGAAACCATCGCCCGCTCGATTCACCTGTACGTGGGCATGCCGCTCACACTCGATGTGCAGACCGACAAGCTGGGCATTCCGGCCACCGGCGGTCAGGCGGTGCTGACTGCGACGGCTAACGGCGGCGTGTCGCCCTACACCTACGCGTGGACGGCACTGGATCCGAGCAGCGGCGATGCTGCCGCCACACTGAGCGACACAGCGGTGGCTACTCCGACGTTCACCGCGCCGGCGACGGCGGGCACGTATCGCTTTACCTGCACGGTGACTGACGCGGCCGGCACGACGGCGGTCTCCTCGATTCAGATTTACGTGGGTATGGGCCTGTCGCTCGACGTGACGGCGACCAAGCAGAGTCTGCCCAGCGGCCAAGCGACAGCTCTCAACGCGTCGGCTCAGGGCGGCATACCCGGCTACACGTACGCCTGGAGTGTGCTCGATCCTGGTGGCGCGGATGTCTCCGCCACGGCGCTCAGCGCCGTTGATGTGGCGAGCCCGACGTTCACCGCGCCGGCCGATGCGGGAACGTATCGCATCACCTGCACGGTGACCGATTCGGCCAACGAGACGATCACACGGTCAATCTTGGTCTATGTGGGCATGCCGCTCACGCTCGATGTGCAGACTGACAAGCTGGGCGTGCCGGCCACCGGCGGCGAGGCAGTACTGACCGCGACCGTCAACGGTGGCGTATCGCCCTACACGTACGCATGGACGGCACTGGATCCGAGCAACAGCGATGCGGCCGCGACGCTGAGCGACGCGGCGGTTGCCGCCCCGACATTCACCGCGCCGGCGACGGCAGGCACGTATCGCTTCACCTGCACGGTCACCGATGCCGCCGGCACGACCGCGGTCTCGTCCGTGCAGGTATACGTGGGCATGGGCCTGTCGCTTGATGTGACCGCGACCAAGCAGAGCCTGCCCAGTGGTCAAACGACGGCGCTCAACGCGTCGGCCAAGGGAGGCATTCCGGGCTACACATACGCCTGGAGCGTGCTGGACCCGAGTGGAGCGGATGTCACTGCCACCACATTGAGTGCGGCCGACGTCGCTACTCCGACGTTCATCGCACCCGCCACGGCCGGCACGTATCGCATCGCCTGCATGGTGACCGACGCTGCGAACGAAACCATCGCACGCTCGATCCTGCTCTATGTGGGCATGCCGCTCACGCTGGATGTGCGCACCGACAAGCTCAGCATTCCAGCTGCCGGCGGCCAAGCCACATTGACCGCGATGGTCAACGGTGGTGTGTCACCCTACACCTACGCCTGGACGGCACTGGACCCGACCAATGGTGATGCGGCCGCGACGCTCAGCAATGTGGCTGTTTCAACGCCGACGTTTACCGCGCCGGCCACGCCGGGTACGTATCGCTTCACATGCACCGTCACTGACGCTGCCGGCACGACGGCAGTCTCCTCGATCCAGATCTACGTCGGCATGAACCTCTCGCTTGACGTGACCACGGTCAAGCAGAGCCTGCCCAGCGGTCAAACGACAACACTCAACGCGGCAGTGCAGGGTGGTATCCCCGGCCATACGTATGCCTGGAGCGTGCTCGATCCTGGCGGCACCGATGCTTCCGCCGCCTTGAGCGAGGTTGATGTCGCCGCGCCGACGTTCACCGCGCCGGCGACCGCAGGCACGTACCGCGTCAGTTGCACTGTGACCGACTCGGCCAACGAGACGGTCACGCAGTCGATCCACGTCTACGTGGGCATGCCGCTCACGCTGGATGTCCGCACGGACCGGGTCCACATCCCGGCTGCCGGCGGGCAGGCGGCGTTGATGGCTGTGCCCAACGGTGGCGCCACGCCGTACACGTACGAGTGGACGGCAACCGATCCTTCCAACGGCGACGCGGCTGCCTACCTGGACGACACCACCTCGGCGACGCCGACGTTCACCGCGCCGGCCGCCGTTGGCACGTATCGATTCACCTGCACCGTCACGGATGCTTCGGGCACCACCGTCGCCGCGACAGTTGAAGTGACCGTCGGTATGGGCCTCTACGTGGTCCTGACGACGACGAAGCAGAGTCTGCCGTCTGGCCAGACTGCTGAGCTACAGGCTGCTCCTCAGGGCGGCGCGCCTGGATACACCTACGCGTGGAGCGTTCTCGATCCGAGCGGGGCGGACGTGTCGGCGACAACGTTGAGCGCGATCGATGTCGCCAACCCGACGTTCACCGCGCCGGCGACGGCGGGCACCTACCGCGTCACCTGCACCGTCACCGATGTCGATGACAGCACGTTCACAGGCTCGCTCCATCTCTATGTGGGCATGCCGCTCACGCTGGATGTGCGCGCGAACAGACTGGGCATCCCGGCCACCGGAGGCCAGGCGACGCTGAACGCTATCGTCAATGGCGGCGTGTCGCCATTCACCTACGCGTGGACCGCGACGGACCCGAGCGGCGGCGACGCGAGTGCTTCGCTCAGCAGCACCACCACTGCCGCTTCGACGTTCACCGCGCCGGCGACGCCGGGCACGTATCGATTCGCTTGCACGGTCACCGATGCGGCTGGAACGACCGCGATTGCGTCCGTCCGGATCTACGTGGGTATGAATCTGTCGCTCGATGTGACCGCGACCAAACAGAGCTTGCCCAGCGGCCAAATGACCGCGCTGAACGCGGCGGCACAGGGCGGCATCCCCGCATATTCCTACGCGTGGACCATCCTCGATCCGAGCGGGGCGGATGTGTCGGCCGCGACGCTGAGCGCGACCAACGTCGTCGACCCGGTCTTCACTGCGCCCGCCGATGCGGGCACGTATCGCATCACGTGCACGGTGACCGATTCGGCCAACGAAACCATCACCCGCTCGATCCACCTGTACGTGGGCATGCCGCTCACACTCGATGTGCAGACCGACAAGCTGGGCATTCCGGCCACCGGCGGTCAGGCGGTGCTGACTGCGACGGCTAACGGCGGCGTGTCGCCCTACACGTACGCATGGACGGCACTGGATCCGAGCAACGGCGATGCGACTGCCACGCTAAGCGACGCGGCGGTTGCCGCTCCGACGTTCACTGCGCCAGCGACGGCAGGCACGTATCGCTTTACCTGCACGGTGACTGACGCGGCCGGTGCGACGGCGATCTCGTCCGTACAGGTACACGTGGGAATGGGCCTGTCGCTTGATGTGACCGCGACCAAGCAGAGCCTGCCCAGTGGTCAAACGACGGCTCTCAACGCCGCGGTACAGGGCGGTATTCCCGGCTACACTTACGCCTGGAGCGTGTTGAACCCGAGTGGGGCGGATGTCACTGCCACCACATTGAGCGCAGCCAACGTCGCTACTCCGACGTTTACCGCGCCGGCGACGGTAGGCACGTATCGTATCGCCTGCACGGTCACCGATGCCGCGAACGAGACCATCACGCGCTCGATCCTGCTCTATGTGGGCATGCCGCTCACGCTGGACGTGCGCACCGACAAGCTCAGCATTCCGGCTGCCGGCGGCCAAGCCACATTGAGCGCGATGGTCAACGGTGGTGTGTCACCATACACCTATGCTTGGACCGCACTGGACCCGAGCAACGGTGATGCAGCCGCCACACTGAGCAACGTGGCTGTTTCAACGCCGACGTTCACCGCGCCGGCCACGCCGGGTACGTATCGCTTCGCCTGCACGGTCACCGATGCTGCCGGCACGACGGCAATCTCGTCCGTTCAGGTTTACGTCGGCATGAACCTGTCGCTGAGCGTCACCACCGTCAAGCAGAGCCTGCCGGCGGGCCAGACGACGGCTCTCAACGCGGCGGCGCAGGGCGGCATCCCCGGCTATACCTACGCGTGGACGGCACTGGACCCCAGCGGTGCGGACGTGTCGGCCGCGACCTTGAGCGCCACGAACGTCGCCAACCCGGTGTTCACCGCACCGGACACGCCGGGCACGTATCGGCTGAGCTGCACGGTCACTGACGCGGCCAACGAGACGGTCACGCAGTCGATCCACGTCTACGTGGGCATGCCGCTCACGCTGGACGTCCGCACGAACAAGCTGGGCATCCCCGCGGCCGGCGGCCAGGCAGTCCTGACCGCGACGGTGAATGGCGGCGTATCGCCCTACACCTACGCGTGGACGGCCACCGATCCGAGCAACGGCAACGCCGCCGCCACACTGAGCGGCACGGCGGTCGCCAGCCCCACGTTCACCGCGCCGGCCACGCCGGGTACGTATCGATTCGCCTGCACGGTGACCGATGCTGCCGGCACGACGGCGATCTCGTCCGTCCAGATCTACGTGGGCATGAATCTGTCGCTCGACGTGATGGCCACGAAGCAGAGTCTGCCCAGCACCAAGACCACCGCACTGAGCGCCTCGGCCCAGGGCGGGATCCCCGGCTACACGTACGCCTGGAGTGTGTTGGATCCCGCCGGCGCTGATGCTTCGGCCGCGCTGAGCTCGACCAGCGTTGCCGACCCCACGTTCACCGCACCGGCTACGCCCGGCACGTATCGACTCACGTGCACGGTGACCGACTTGGCCGGCGAGACCGTTTCGCGCTCGATTCACGTTCAGGTGGGCATGCCGCTCACACTCGACGTGCGCACCAACAAGCTGGGCATCCCCGCGACGGGCGGCCAAGCCACGTTGACCGCCAACGCCAACGGCGGCGTGTCGCCCTACACCTACGCGTGGACGGCCACCGATCCGAGCAACGGCAACGCCGCCGCCACACTGAGCAGCACGACGGTTGCCAGCCCCACGTTCACCGCGCCGGCCGCGCCGGGCACCTACCGGTTCACCTGCACGGTCACGGATGCGGCCGGCACGACGTCCGTCGCCTCGGTGCAGATCTACGTGGGCATGAAGCTTTCGCTCAACCTCACCACGGTCAAGCAAAGCCTGCCTGCCGGCCAGACGACCGCGCTGAACGCCGTCGTCCAGGGCGGCATCCCCGGCTACACGTACGCTTGGACCGTCCTGGATCCGACCGGCTCCAATGTCACTGCCGGCACATTGAGTGCGAGCAACGTGGCCAATCCGACGTTCACCGCACCTGCGGCGGCGGGCACCTACCGCGCGACTTGCATCGTCACCGATTCGGCCAACGAGACCGTAGCGCAGACGATTCACATCTACGCCGGTCAGCCGTTGTCCATTGACGTGACCGCGCGCTATTCGAGCATCCCGGCCGCCACGGGCCAGACGCTTCTCGATGTAAGCGTCATCGGCGGCGTGTCACCGTACACCTACGCCTGGACGGCCGTCGACCAGACCGGTGCGAATGCCACCGCGGCCATCAACGACCCGACCGCTGCCGCGCCTATGTTTACGGCGCCGGCCAGCCCCGGCAACTATCGGATCACCTGCACCGTCACCGACGCGTCGGGTGCCAGCAGCATCGATTCCTGCACGGTGATGGTGGGCATGCCCTTGTCGGTTTACACGCTGGCCACTCGGGCCAGCATGGTGGCCGGTCGAACGGCGACGCTCTCTGCAACCGCTTCGGGCGGATGGGGGCCCTACACGTACGCCTGGGTCGTGACCAACCCCAGTGGGGCGGTGGTGACCGGCGCCACGTTGAACGACGCCACGATAGCGTCGCCGACTTTCACCGCGCCCGCCACCCCCGGCACCTATCGCGTGACCTGCACCGTCACCGATAGCCGGTCGGCAACGGCGGTGTCGTCGATGCACCTGGTTGTGGGCATGCCTTTGTCGGTCGATGTGACCGCCACCAAGGTGAGCATCGTCAGCGGGGCAACGTCCACACTTTCGGCCAACGCCGCCGGCGGCGCATCGCCCTATACGTATGCCTGGTCGGTCAAGGACAGCAGCGGGGCGGATGCCTCGGCGGCGCTGAGCAATACCACGGTCGCTAGCCCCGTCTTCACCGGGCCGGCGACGCCGGGAACGTACACCGTCAGTTGCACCGTCACCGACCAGGACGGCTACACGTTCACGGACTCCATCGCCATTGTCGTGGGCATGCCATTGTCGGCCACCGTGGCCACCAACAAGAGCACGCTCACCGCGGCCGAGACAGCCACGCTGGCCGTCGTGGCCAACGGCGGGATTCCCACCCACACGTATGCCTGGACGGTGCGTAACTCGGCGTGGGCCGACGTCACGGCCACCACGCTGAACGATGCGACCGCGCAGATGCCGACGTTTACCGCGCCCTACGCCAGCGGCACCTACGTTGCCAGCTGCACGGTCACCGACGCCGCGGGCGCCACCTTTACCGCGGTCGTGCATCTGCAGGTCACGACGAAATCGTTCACACTGACCGCGCCGGCCGCGGCCGACGATCCGACCAACCCAACGTCGGTCATGGCTTCGACGCCGTTGACCAACGTGAATATGGTCCTCACTCCCGATGTGGACGTGCCGCAGTACGCTCGTAACCTGCGGGTCCGCGTGACCGACCCCGATGCGTCGGTCACGGGTTCGTTCTTCATCGTCGTCGAGGGGATCGGTCCTGACGGACACTATCAGAGCGAGTTCTTCCCGTTCACTGCGCCAGGCGCCGCCGGAGCCACCGTAGAGGGGACCAAACCCTTCGCCCGCGTCGAAATCGTCCGGTGGGCACGCAACGGTACCAACGGTACGAGTCCCGGCGGCGGCGACGAACGCGTCAGCATCGGCGTCGGGAACATCTTCGGCCTGCCGCACACGATCGCGTCGGCTTCCGCGGTCAAGCGGGTCGTTCGACTGCCCGCCACCACGCTGGCCACGCCGGCCGATTACACGGTCATCGCCACCCCCGGCCGCCAGGGCGTCAGCTTCACGAACCCGGCCAACCGCCCCAACGGCTTCCGCAGCTACGAGATCTACTACGATCCGCAGTGACGCCGGCCGAGAGGCCAATTCGTCCGTTCGTGGCAGCCGGAATGGATCTCGACTGAGTGCCGATCGATGGAGTCTGTGCTGAGGGAGACTTACAGGGGCGGTGTCGCTCCGGAAATGATTAGGCTATAATGTGTACTGCCCGAAGGGGGCGAATTGGGTTCGACCGGGTTACAAGAGGTCGAGGCCGCGTGTCCAGGTTGTCAGGAGGCCTGGTTAAACACCTGACGAAACCATTAAATGCCAACTCTTCGCAGTTGCGCATGGCCGCCTAATTAGGCGACCCGTCCCGGCGGCGACGCCTGCTAGCTGCTCGGGGCGACGATTAGCAGGCTGGTCCGCTCGGGTTGGCACCGTGACGAGCGGGCGAGATACTCACGGAGCTGGGCCGTCGCAAGCCTGTCGATGGGCGTGGGACGGTCGAGATTCAATACACCGACTACACACGTAGAAACCTCGGCTGAAGTACCACGGGACGGGGGTTCGATTCCCCCCGCCTCCATTTGACTCGCGGCCGCGACGCGTATCGTTTTCCTGTCAGCCTAAGCCGGGGCACAGAGGAGCGCAGAGGCAGGCATCCTCCGCGCCCCTCTGCGACCTCAGTGGTGAGTCAATTCCAAGGCTTGGTCTGTCCCTACTCAGCGATTCCGTGCAGGTAACCCAGCTCGCAATTGATCGACAACGGGCAGGGCGAGGGATTATGATCCTCGCCAGGAGGTACGGACGCATGTGGACCAGCAGGAGCGCGAAGCAGGCGGTGGCGAGCATCGTAATGGCGGGCCTGTTGAGCGGACTGGCCGGATGTCAGGAGCCACAGCGCAAGCTGGTGACGTTTCCGCCGGGCACGCTGCCCGTCCAATACGAGGCGGCGTCCGCTCCCACGGCCTGCCTGGTGGCCAGCGTGACCATGGCGACCAACTACGTGCTCGGCGAACGCCGCTTCACTGAGCCGGGCCTGCGGGCGGCGCTGGCACGTCAGAAGCTCGACGAGAAGCGAGTGGGGGACCTGAAAACCTACTTGGCCGAGCAGGGCCTCGAAATGGTCGTGGTTACCGGCCGGCCTGACGAGAAACCGCCGCTCGGCCTGCGGTATTGGCTGCTCACACGAGGATACCCCGTCATCTGCGTCATCAACCGGCAGGGGGCCGACCCCGATTTGGAGAAGCCAGCCGGCCCGCAGTACAACCACGCCGTCGTGGTCACCGGGTTTTCCGCGAACCCGGACCAGCCCTCGACCGATATAGTCTATTATCTTGACCCGTCCACCGCGGACCCGCTACAGTCCGTCGGGTGGGCTGAGTTCGAGAAGCTCTGGGCCCGTGCCGGGCACGCCATGATGGTGGTGGTCAAGCCGCCGGTGCCGTCGTCCGGATCGTCCCGGTGAGCGGATTGGGAGACACGACATGCGGAAGTTCTCGACAGCAATCGCGATTCTCTCGGCAGCGTTCCTGCTGATCCCGAGTCTGGCCTATGCGGAACCCGTGGCCTCGTCAAAGGCGGCGCTCACGGCACCGCCGGCACGACCGGCCCCGCTGACGCCGGCCCAATTCCAGGCTCTCCAGGACGTGCAGGCCCAGCCCGAGCACGCCCAACTGCTCGATACCACGGCCACCTACTCCGATACCGAGCGGCAGAAGGCTCTTGAGTGGACGCGGTTCTCGGACGATGTGTGGACGGCCATCTACCAGGTGTGCTGGCCGGGAGCATACCTGGGCATTCTCATCTGCGCGCTCTAATTCTGTACGCCTTCGTCACGCTTCGTGATGGGCATCCCTCAAGGGACAGGTGTACGCCCTGATCATATCAGAGGCGGGCGAGACGCCCGCTCCCCGACACTAGCCGATGTAGCGCCAGTCCGCAAACAGGCGGGCGTACATGCACTGCACGGCCACCATGCCAACGATGAGAGCGTACCGCACGAGCCCGTGCCATCTCCGAGCCATCCACGACCCCACGAGCACGAAGCACGGCAGTGACATGAGCTGATAGCGGGCGATGCCCACCATGCGTGCGCCGCGGTAGGGGTCCGGCAGGTAGGCCATCAGAAAGACGAAGATCGGTACTAGAAACAACACGCGCGGTATGGGACTGCGACCGCACAGCCCGAGCACTGCGACCACCAGCACGAGCAGGCTGAACATCGGGCTCCAGGTCTCCAGCGGCTCGCCGAACTTGTCGAACTGTCCTCGAGCGAGGTACTTCAGCGGCTTGAGAGCCGGTTGCACGAGCGGCTTGAGCGTGACGATGCGCTCGACCGGATTGGGTACGGGCTTGTCCATGCCCCAGTTCGACTGCGTCTGAACAAACGCGTCGGGCCGTCCGTAGTGGTGCCAGAGATACGCCTGGAACACGATGAAGCCTGAAACGGCGATGGTACCGATGGCGATCACGCGCAGCCCGCGGCGAGTCCAGTTCAGCCGCGCGCCATCGAACCATGCCCAGAGCACGATCACGGCCGCCAACGCCAGACCCGTGGGGCGCGTCAGCGTGGCGTAGCCTGAAGCCAGCGCAGCCGAGTAGATCCAACCTTTTTGCAGCAACCACAGAGCAACCGCCACGCAGGCCAGGAGCAGCGCGTCGGCATAGCCGGCTGACAAAAACATGGCAGGGGGGCAGGCGCTCAGCAACGTTGCGCCCCAGAACGCGACCTTCGGATCAAACAGCCGCCGAGCCCACAAATACAGGAAGCACACGGCTACGGCGGCGGCGATGTGTGATACCACAGGCAGGGCCAGGTCCGGCGGCAACCACGGCCGAAGCAATCGGCCCGCCAGCGGGTAGCCGGGGAAGAACGCGATCTGCTCGCACCTGGGATCGCCCGGGGGATAGCCGCGCTCCATGATGACCGCATAGTGACCGTAGTCCCAGCGCGAGAGCGGCATGTCTACCCACCACAGATTGGGCCGCGTGCGGTCCAGCGGCGCTGTGTACGCGGCCACGAGCACCACCGCCCGGATGAGGAGGAACACGGCGAAGGTCAAGGCGAGGCTGTAGCGACGCTCGGAAACAGCGGCCGCTCGCTTCTCGCCATCAGACGCGTTTATGCATGAATGATCGCAGGTGGACATGGGGAGCTATTCTCGGGGTACAAGCTCAGGACGGCAACTCGATGACCATCCCCACCGTACGGTTCACCAGTCCGGCATGCCGCAGGAGTTCGACTCGCGAGTTCGGCGGCAGCACGCTCATGAGCGCGGCGACTTCGGATTCGTACGCGTGCAGGACAATCCGCCCGCCCGGAACGAGATGCTCGGGTGCCTGCTGGATGAGCCGCTCGATCAGATGCTGGTGGAATTTCAGTACCGGTCGTGGCATGGCCAAGCCCGACCCTCGCCGGATGAAGGGGACGCGCCGAGCGAGGTTCTTGGCCACGTTGGTGACAAACGTATCGGGCCGGAAGTTGTAGGGCGGGTTGAACACGATCACATCAAACCGACCTTGCACCGAGGCCAGGAGATCCGACCGGCAATAGGTGAGGCTCGCGCCGTTGCGAAGGGCATTCTTGCGAGCCGTGCGAAGGGCGGCGCCGGAGATGTCAGCGGCGGTCACGTTGCGGCCGACCCGGGCCAGGCAAATGGCGATGATCCCCGTGCCCGTTCCCAGGTCCAGCACGCGCTGGCCGGGCGAGGTCTGCACGGCGGCCAACTGAGCGAACGCCCGGCTGTCCTGCTGGGCGGCCGAAACCCACGGCGGTCCGGAGACCTCGACCATTTCGCAGAGTGTGCGAATCTCAGCCGGGATGTCGGGCGTGGATTCGGGAGGCTGCTGGGTCTGCAAGGTGGACGACAATTCAGCGTAGTGGGTAGACATCCAGTTCTCTTCGTGAAGAAAGTCGGAGAGGTCGCGCAGTCCCAAGGCCTGCAACTCGGCCAGTCGCTCGGGAGCCGCCACGTAGCGGTAGAGCGACGGGTGCGGGTAGCGCGTGTCCCGCGGATCGGGCCCGATGGCCGGATGCAGCAGCACTTCGACGCTGCCGCAGGGCACGGCTCGCAGTCCGCTGCGAATTGTGGCCAGGTCCATGTGGGACGTGTAATTGACGCCCACGAAATAGTCGGTCGTACAGACGCCGTGGTCGCGGGCGATGGCCTCGTCGAGCCGGGCGAAGCAGTTCAACAGCCGATGCTTGATACGGTTGCTGTTGAGCAGCGGCTGGATCCGCCGCATCCACGATCCGGCCGTGTGAGGCAGTTCCCGGGTCAGCCGCACTGCCGGAATGCCATATCGCTCGGCCAGCCGGCAGGTGATGCGAAAGATCGCCGGGATCATGTGCACGTGCTGGTGCGAGTTCAGGTGGTCGATCCGCACGTCCGAGGCGAGCACCTTTTCGATCTGGGCCCGAAACTCGTATTCGATCTGGCGGCAGACCGACTTGTCTCGCGATTGTCGCATGAGCCAGAGATAGCCGGGCTTGAAGTGCCCGTCGCTCCCGACCAGCCGGCGGACGCGGCGGGGCGAGGCGACGCAGTGCGCCTCGTTCAGGCACAGGTGCACGCCCACGCCAAGCCCGGGACAGGCGGGCAGGATCTCGTCGATCGCGTGCTCGTACGCGTAGCCGTTGGCTCGCAGACAGGTGCTGGTGAGCCGGCCGTCCCGGAAAGCGGCCCGGATGCCTTCATTGAACGCGTAGAGCAGGCCGAGGTCGTCGCCCTCGATGATCACGTGCTTGACGGTTTGCCAGGCTGGACGCTGCCGGTGCGGCTCGAGGGACGGAACCGCCGGCCGCCCGACGGGCGCGAAAGGCGAGAGTGGCGCGGATCGGCCGGCGCCGGCAGCGGATTCCGTCAAGTCTCCTGCAGCCTCGGGCATCAGGGGAATGATTCACCACCCTTGGTCACCGGTGCCGGCCCGCGCCTGAGCAGCCCGCGGTGATGTCGGAGCTATTCTGCCTGTCAGCCGTAGCGATTGCAAGATTCGAGCTTGGCGCCGGGAATCGGTAGTCGGAGTTCGCGGTCTGCGGTTTCAAGTGCCCATCGCAGATTTGCCAATCGCAACTGGCCAACCCGCAAGTGACTCGACCTGACCACAGACCGCCGGTAACGGATCGCAGCCTGTCAAACCTGCTACCGCAACTCCACGCTCCAGTACGCGTGGTCGAGGAATTGCTTCCACGAACGGTAGCGCCAACTGGACAATTCGAGGTTGACGCTGGGCGAACGCTTGGGCTTGACCGGCTTGGTGATGAGCGTCATACCTGCCTGCTGCGGCGTGCGGCCGCCTTTCTGCACGTTGCACTTGAGGCAACAGCAGACGATGTTCTCCCACGTCGTCTTGCCGCCTTGGGCGCGCGGCACCACATGGTCGAGGCTCAGCTCCGACGTGGGAAACTTCTTTCCGCAGTACTGGCAGCGGTTGCCGTCGCGGGCGAAGATGTTGCGGCGGTTGAACTTCACGTTCCGCATGGGCAGGCGTTCGAACAGCCGCAGCCGGATGATCCGCGGGACGGCCATGCTGAACTTCACCGTGCGAACCCAGTCGTAGTTGTGCGGTTCGAATCGCTGCTTGAACTCGCTGAGTTCCCGCCACTGGTCGAAGTCGTACGAGATGTAGCTGCCGTCTTCGACGTGGATGACCTCGGCCAGATTGCTGTACAGCAGCGAGAGGGCACGCCTGGCGCTGGCCACGCGAATGGCCATATAATTCCGGTTCAGGACGAGAACTCGACAACCCAGTCCTGATATCACTTCGGGCGTGACGTTGATGGGCGCGGAAGCAGGGAAGGCGGACCTCCTTTGCTCGGAGAAACCCGGGCGGTCATCGCAAAATTATACCGGCCGCCCCGCGCGCTCGCAACGGCGAAAAAACACCTCTTGCGGTGCCTCCTCCAGTGTTCAGTCAGCCTGTAATCCGCCGCGTCACCGACCGGCCTCCGCGCCGCCAGCGCCTGCGATCCGGCAGGGTTGAGCCAGCCGATCTTTCCGACGCCCTCACCCGGCATACGCGGGGTCCACCCATTGATCTTCCCCGTTTCAATGGCCGGTACAGCAAAAAGAAGCGGCGGGAGTAAGCCCCGCCGCTCGCAAGGAAATCGCTTTACCGGATTGGGAACCACCCGCTTCGGTCTATCCCAGTCGTCCCTCGAGGATCCCGAGGACAGAGAGGTCCTCGTCGAGTTCCGGCCAATGCAAGCACGTGCCGTTGCAGATGATCTCGATATTGGCGACCTGCTCGGGTGTGCCCGCGGCAAGACGTTTATTGGCTGCGACCGGGAACCGGATTTCTCAGCTATCCTCCAGCCGGACGCAAATCCGGCCCTGCTCGGCCCACGCCCGAACCGCCTTGGCATTCAGTTCAAGTGCCGAAAACTTCACGCCAACGCCTCCGGATAAGCTCGAGGCGCGCTCCACCAAGTGGATTACATCTCTCCAGGTCACATCACGCTCTTGATATGCCTGATGGTCTGCTCGACCGCCGCGTCGTAGTCCTCCTGGCTGAGCACGCCGGAGCCCAGGTCGAAGATGAACTTGAGCTGCTCGGGCGGCACGCCCGGGATGGCGGGGGGCTCACACCGCCAGCAGGTGGGCTTGCGGCCCAGCGGCGTGCGGTCGATGGGCATCACGAACTCACTGTGCACCGCGCCGTCGTAGCCGATCTCCTTCAGCGCCTTCATCACCGCGCCGAAGTCGATGTGGCCCAGCCCGGGGGGGCGCCGGTTGCTGTCCCCGACGTGGAAATTGACCAGCCGCTTGCCCGCCAGCTTGATGGCCGCGATCGGGTCGTCCTCCTCGATGTTCATGTGGAACGTGTCGAGCGTTACCCCCATGGTGGGATCGCCGACCGCGTCGGCCAGGGCCAGGCCCTGCTCGCAACGGTTGAGCCAGCGGCTCTCGAAGCGGTTCAGCGGCTCGAGCCCCACGCGGATCTTGTGCTTTTGGGCATAATCGGCGATCTGCTTCAGCCCGTCGACCATCCGCTGCCAGCATTCCTCGATGGGGCCGCGCGGCTGCAGGTAGCCAACCTCGGTGGGTACGCAGCAGATGCACTCGCCGCCCAGGTCGGCCGCCATCTTGACCACGCGCTTGATATAGTCCACCGTGGCCTGCCAGCACTTGGGGTCGTTGTGCGTCAGGTCCCGATCCTTGCTCATGATCGTGACCGCGCTCGTGCACGTGATGCCGTACTTCTTCAGCAAAGCGAGCGTTTCCTCCACGTCGTACTTGTCCGGCTCGCCCATCAACTCGATGGCGTCGTAGCCGTAGCGGGCCAGACGCTCGAGCGTGACTTCCAGCGGCTCGGGCCGCATCCAGTTGTGCATGCCAAATTTCATCACACGATCTCCTTCCACGTGCCGGTGCGGGCGGACTCCAGAACGGCCTCGCAGACTTTCTGGGTTTCCAGCGCATCGCGGAAGGTCGGGCCGACGGGTTGCTTCTTGTCGATGCCCTCGAGGAAGTCGGCCACCTGATGGACGAAGCTGTGCTCGTAGCCGATTTGCAGGCCGGGCACCCACCAGTGCTTCATGTAAGGCATGTCGCTGTCGGTGACGTGGATGCTGCGCCAGCCGCGGACAATGCTCTCGTCGCGGTGGTCGAAATAGTTGAGCCGGTGCAGGTCGTGCAGATCCCAGCCGATCGAGGCTTTCTCGCCGTTGATCTCGAACGTGTACAGCGCCTTGTGGCCGCGGGCGTACCGGGTGGACTCGAAGACGGCCAGCGAGCCGTTGGCGAACCGGGCCAGGAACGCACAGGCGTCATCGATGCCGACTTCCTCGACCTTGCCCGTCAGTGTGTGCTTACGTTGCTTGATGAACGTCTCGGTCATGGCCGTGACGCTCTTGATCGGGCCGTTGAGCCAGATAGCGGTATCGATGCAGTGAGCCAGCAGGTCGCCGGTGACGCCCGAGCCGGCCGCCTTGACGTCCAGTCGCCACAGAGCGTCGCCGCCCTGGGGCAGATCGGCCGAGATAGTCCAGTCCTGGAGGAAGACGGCTCGGTAGTGGAAGATCCTGCCCAGCCGGCCTTGGTCGATCAGTTGCTTGGCCAGCGTGACTGCCGGCACCCGCCGATAGTTGAACGAGACCAGGTTGGGCACGCCGGCCTTTTCGACGGCGTCGACCATCTCCTGGCCCTCGGCCACGTTCAGCGCCAGCGGCTTTTCGCACAGGATGATCTTGCCGGCCTTCGCCGCGGCGATGGCGATCTCCTTGTGCATGTTGTTGGGCACGCAGATGTCGACGATGTCTATGTCCTTGCGTTCCAGGAGCTTACGGTAGTCGGTTTCGACGGACTCGTACCCCCAGGTCTCGGCGAAGGCTTTCGCCTTTTCCGCGTTGGTGTCGCAGATGGCTTTGAGCACGGGCTTGTACGGCAGCGGGAAGAAGTTCCATACCTTGCGGTAGGCGTTCGAGTGGGTCCGGCCCATGAAGCCGCAGCCGATCAGACCGACGTTGATGGGTTTCGCCATGGCGTATTGCTCCTCTCAAGGGGATCACGAGGTGTCCTGGTGGTACCGATTTGGTGGGCATCGTAGCCTCGGCCGTCGCACCCGGTCAAGGCAAGAGGCACGCACGCGACGAGCGCAGCAGGGCTTGCCCGAAGCCCAGGATCTGGTATTATGAATCGAGGATTTTGCTCAAAGCCCGGTCCAGACGCCCTCTTGGAACGCGGGTCCTGTGAGCCTACGCGGGCGTAATTCAGTGGTAGAATGCCAGCTTCCCAAGCTGGACGTCGTGGGTTCGAATCCCATCGCCCGCTTTTGACGTAAAGTACGCTGACCCCGCTAGTTGCGGGGACCCGCCTTCGAGGCGGAGCGGCCGTAACCGAGGCCAAGACGCGTGTAGTGTACACGCGGCGTTTCGGGAGGCGGCCGTGAACGCTTCATTACCGCAGAGACTGCCCAAATTCCGGGTCCACAAGGCGACACTCCAGGCCTACGTGGAGTTGTCGGGCAAACGCTTCTACCTCGGCTACCACGAGTCGTCCGAGGCCAAGCAGAAGTACAACACGCTCGTGGCCGAGTGGCTGGCCAATGGGCGCCAGCTCCGCGCCAGCCCGGAGCAGATCACCGTCAAGGAGCTCATCGCCCGCTATTGGGTCTACGGCGAGCAGTACTACCGCAACGCCGACGGCACGGTCGCCCGCGAGCTCGACAACATCGTGGACGCCCTCCGTCCGGTGAAGGAACTGTACGGCACGCAGCCGGCCGCCCAGTTCGGGCCGCGGGCATTGCGGGCTGTCCGCGAGAAGATGATCCAAGATGGCCTTCGCCGCCGGAATATCAACTGCCGGATCGGGCGGATCAAGCGCGTGTTCAAGTGGGCGGCCAGCGAGGAACTGATCCCCGGCGAGGTTTACCACGCCCTGCTCGCCGTCGACGGCCTGCGTTACGGCCGGTGCGCGGCCAAGGAAAGCGATCCGGTGCGCCCGGTACCGCAGGCACACATTGACGCCATCGAACCGTTCGTCGGCCGTCAGGTCTGGGCCATGATCCAGCTCCAACTGCTCACCGCCGCCCGCCCGGGTGAGATCACAAAGATGCGCCCCGTCGACATCGACACCGGCGGCAGACTCTGGGTCTACACGCCAATGGACCACAAGACCGCCCATCACGGCCATGAGCGACACATCTACATTGGCCCGCGAGGCCGGAAGATCCTCCAGCCATTCATGAACCGTCAGGTGGACGTCTTCTGCTTCTCACCCGCCGAGGCCGACGCCGAGCGCCGAGCGGCCTTGCACGCGCGGCGGACGACGCCACTCTCCTGCGGCAACCGGCCGGGCACGAACTGTCAGGCGCGGCCGCAGCGCAAACCCGGCGCGTTCTACGAGGTCAAGGCCTACCACCGGGCGATCCAACGGGCGTGCAAGCTCGCCGGCGTGCCCGCCTGGCATCCCCACCAGCTCCGCCACAACGCTGCGACCTATCTGCGAAAGGAGTTCGGGCTGGAAACGGCCCGGGTCATCCTCGGCCACCGCAGCGCGGCGGTAACCACCATCTACGCCGAGGCGGATGAGCAGACCGGCTGCCGCTCGTGCGGATCGGCCAAGGAACAAGCCAGAAGGACCTTTATCCCGAGGACATCATGACCCAGAAGAACAGCATCGACCTGCGTTTCCTGATCCGCGAGCCCGCGGATGTGTACCACGCGAAGGCCAAGGACTACCTGAGCGCCCACGCCCTGGCCGACTTTCGGCGCTGCCCGCTGCTGTACCGCAAGAAGCAGCTCGGCCTCATTCCTGATCACGACAGCACGTTCTATCTGATCGGCCGTGCGGCCCACACGCTCGTCCTGGAAGGCCGTGAGCGGTACGGCCGCGAGTTTGCCGTCGGCGGCCCGATCAATCCGAAGACTGGCCAGCCGTTCGGCTCCGCTACCAAGGCGTTCGCCGAGTGGGCGGCGCAACAAAGCAGGGCAGTACTCAGTGACGACCAGGCCGTTCTCGTGGAACAGATGGCAGCAGCAGTCAAGGGGCATGACCTCGCCCGCGATCTGCTGGCCGACGGCACCGCCGAGGGGGTGGTGCGCTGCGATTACGAGGGTCACGCATGCCAGGCGCGGATCGACTGGATCAGCATCGACCCAGACCAGGGGATCGTGGACCTCAAGACTGCCGACACGATCGACAGCTTCGAGTTTTCGGCATCGGCGTTCGGCTACATGCACCAGCTCGCGTTCTATCGGGCTCTCATCGCGCGGGTTAGTGGCCGTGTCCTGCCGGTCCACATGATCGCCGTCGAAAAGCGCGAACCCTACCGCTGTGGCGTCTGGCGCGTCAGCCCCGCCGTGCTCGATGCCGCCCAGAATCGTCGCGAACGGTCGAGCCACCCTGTTGGACCGGCATGGAAACAAGACCAAGCAGTGCATGTCCATTGAAGACCTCGGCACTCTCACGCCTGCGGGTTTTTTCAAAGTCACCTGGTCTAGGCGAGCTCACGCAATGGTCGAGGCGCTGGAACGCCGAACCACAAGACGAGTGAGCGATCCGTGGATGCGGCGTGCCACGAATCTGGCGGTGAGCTTTCGCTTGCGGCGCCTGGATGGACCTCGCCGCAGTGGCCGCCGACGTTTCGATCGTTATGCCACAACCTCCTGGTCGGAGGCGGCAAGGCGACTCGTCATGCAGGGCCACAATCGATTTCGTGTACGTAACCGGTCGGGATGGGAACGATGGGCGTACACCGTCTCGAACAACGAGAAGAAGCGAGTAGATGCGTATGAGCAACGGCGGACGGATAAGCGCCAAGCAGGTGCTTGAGCTTGTAAACCGACAACAGTTCAAGTGTGCGATCAGCGGTCGCCCGCTGACCCCGGAGACCGCGTCGCTTGACCATATCGTTCCGCTTGCTTCCGGCGGGCTGCATTGCTTGGAAAACGTTTGGGTAGTTGCCTGAACATGCCATTTAACGTCGCTGCCGGCAACAGCTCGGGCTATAACTACGCCTCGGGGCGTCTCGACCATCAGGCCTTCTTCAAGGCCATTCGGATCGACCAATCCTACCTCGCAGATCTCGTTCTCGACCGCGTCCTCAAGGCGTGGATCGATGAGGCGGTGCTCATCGAGGGCTATTTGCCGCAGTCGCTGCGTAGCCTGGACGCGGACTTTACCCATCAGTGGTTCTGGGATGGTCATGAGCATGTAGACCCGGCCAAGGAGGCCTCCGCACAGGCGACACGGCTGTCGAGTCACACGACGACCCTGGCAGCGGAGTATGCCAAGGCCGGCCTTGATTGGGAGAGCGAACTGCGTCAGCGGGCCCGAGAAGTCGCCCTGATGCGCGAGCTGGGGCTGGAGCAGCCAACAACCACCCAGAAACCTGAAGACCAGGATCCCGAGTCGCAGGACACAGATGAAGACAACGTCATGGAGGATGCCAATGCCCGCCACGCAGCGTGATCCACACGAAGTCCATCCGGACCAGCTCGAGTTGATGTGCAGTGCGGCGCAGCTCACGCTCGAAGCCGCCGCCGGCGACGGCGCAGCGGAGCCCATACCGCGTTTCACGATGGTGGCCTACTCGGGAGATGCGATGCGCGTCGAAGGCTGGCGGTTCCCGGTCGTGGTCGATCTGGAAGGCCTCATGATCCCCTCGCAACGCCGGCCCGTTCGATTCGGACACAGCATGTATGCCGGTGTGGGCCACACCGAGAGGATCGCCATCGAGAGCGGACGGCTCGTCGCCGAGGGCATCGTCTCCCGCGACACCGCTGCCGCCCGCGAGGTGGTGACCAGCGGGAAGCGCGGCTTCCCCTGGCAGGCATCCATCGGCGCCCAGGTGGGGCAAGCCGATTTTGTGCGCGGCGGCAAGTCCGTCACGGTCAACGGCCGCATGTTCGAGGGCCCGTTGTACCTCGCCCGCAAGACCGTGCTGGGGGAGATCAGTTTCGTTGACCTGGCTGCGGACGGCAACACGACCGCCACCATCGCAGCCCATCAGCAGGAGAAATCGCTCATGGAAGAGCTCACACAGACGCAGGACACCGACACGAACGTCACCGGCACCGCCGGTGCCGAGACCACGCGCGACGCGCAGACGGGTGCAGCTGGCATGGAGGCCGGCGCGCCCGTCGATCCTATCCCCGAGATTCGCGCCCAGGCGATCGAGGAGACCCGCCGCCTGACCGCGATCCGGCGCATTTGTGCCGGCAAGCATCCCGACATCGAGGAGAAGGCCATCACCGAAGGCTGGAGCACCGACAAGTGCGAGCTGGAAGTGCTGCGCGCTTCACGCCCCAAGGTTCCCGCCATTCACGCCGTGGAGCAGGCAACAGGTAGCCAGATGCTCGAGGCCGCGTGCATGCTCACCGCCAAGCTGGCCCGGGTGGAGGAACTGTTCGACGACAAGACGCTGGAAGCCGCGAGCAAGCGGTTCCGTGGCGGCATCGGATTGCAGGAGCTGCTCCTGGAGGCAGCGTGGGCCAACGGCTACACCGGACGCAACTTCCGCGACAGCCGATCGGTGCTACGCTTTGCCTTTGGGCACAACCTGCAGGCCGGTTTCTCGACCGTCGACATCGGTGGGATCTTGTCCAACGTGGCCAACAAGTTCCTGCTCGACGGGTTTTTCTCTGTCGAGCGGACCTGGCGGAACATCTGCGCCGTCCGCAATGTCTCCGACTTCAAGACCGTCACCAGCTACCGGCTGATCGGCAAGGACCAGTACGAGAAGGTCGCCCCGGGCGGTGAACTCAAGCACGGGACGCTGGGCGAGCAGAGCTACGCCAATAGGGCCGACACCTATGGTCTGCTGCTGTCCATCGATCGCCGCGACCTCATCAACGACGACCTCGGCGCCATCACCACCGTGCCCCGCAAGCTGGGCCGTGGCTCGGGCCTGAAGATCAACGACATCTTCTGGTCGACCTTCATGAACAACGCCGCCTTCTTCACGGCTGGCAACAGCAACTACATCTCCGGCGCCGACACCGTTCTGAACATCGACGGGCTGACCAAGGCGGAAGTGGCCTTCATGAACCAGGTGGATGCCGACGGCAAGCCCATCGGCATCATGCCCGTCATTGTGTTGGTGCCCACCAGCCTGAGCGCGATGGGCACGATGCTCTACAAGTCGCTGGAGATTCGCGACACCACGGCCAGCACCAAGTACCCGGTGGCCAACCCGCACGCCGGCAAGTTCCGCGTCGAGGTCAGCAGGTACCTGAGCAATGCCCAGTATACGGGCTACTCGGACAAGGCCTGGTATCTGCTCGCCGACCCCAACGACCTGCCGGTCATCGAAGTCGCGTTCCTGAACGGCCAGGAGTCGCCCACCATCGAGACAGCGGAAGCTGACTTCAACGTGCTGGGCATCCAGATGCGCGGCTATCACGACTTTGGCGTGGCCCTGCAGGAGCCGCGCGGCGGCGTGAAGGCCAAGGGCGAGGTGTGATGAGTCTGCGGTTTTGAGTCAGCGTGGAGCATTCGAGTGGTTGAAGCCGGACAGACTTCGAATGCAAGAGTTACACGAGCGATGTCGGTTCGCGGTTCGGCACGATACGACAGCCCGACCTGCGAATCAGGAGTACAGCTCATGGCAGTGGAAGCCACATTTGTTCAAGAGGGTTGCTTGATCGACTACACGCCGGGCGCGGATGTGCCCGCGGGTGCGGTCGTCGTCCAGGGCGAACTGGTGGGTGTGGCCAAGGAGGCCATCAAGGCCAACCAGCTTGGCGCCCTGGCGGTCACGGGCATGTTCGATTTCGCCAAGGCCACCGGCGGGGGCACGGCCATCACCGTCGGCGCCAACGTGTACTGGAACGATACCGCCAACACGGCCACGACCACCGCGACCGGCAACAAGCTGATCGGTAAGTGCGTCAAGGCCGCAGCGGACGCGGACACGACTGTGCGCGTGCGGATGTCGCAGTGAGAAAGGGCACGTCAGATGGCCGCGATCTTTGTCGATGAGGGCGCGTCGATTGACTACACCTCGCCGGTGGACCGTTCCGTCGGCGAGGTCGTGTCGGTCGTGACGCCCGAGGGAGACGGCTTCATTGGCGTGGTCCCGTGCGCTATCAAGGCCGGCAGTAAGGGCGCTCTGGCTGTCGCAGGTGTGTTCGAGCTGCCCAAGGCGGACGAGAACCTGATCGCCGGGCAGAAGGCCTACTGGGACGCCCTCCAGCAGAAGATCGTGACCTCGCCAACGCTGTTGGGCTGTGCCGGCAATCCCGTCCTCAACGGGCGGTTTCTGGCCGGCAGCGCCAACTGGGTGAACTGGACCGAGCGCGGCAGTGCATCGCGGGACTTCAATTCGTCCCTCGTGCCCACCAACGGGCGAGCGCCCGCTCTGCGAATCTGGCAGACCGGCAACTTCAACGGCGGCGTCTACCAGGCCGTGACGGTGACGCCCGGCCAGGCCTACACGCTGCGTATCCTGAGCCGCGATCTGGCCTCGACCGTGGACGCGGCCTGGGTGGAAGTGCTGATCGGCACGCCGGTGCCCGTCAACGGCCAGGATTACGCCGGCGGTTCAGGAGGAAGGCAACTTCTGGCCAAATGGGACACGTATGTGTGTCCGCGATGGAACGGCGACCAGCGCACCGCAGGTGTGGTGCAGTCGCTCACGTTCACAGCGACGGCGGCGACGATGTACTTGGTTCTCAAGGCCGGCCAGAACACATCACCCACAGCCGTAGTGGATGTGTCTTTCGATGATGTGGCCTTGTGCCAGGCGCCCAGCGAGCCGGCGATTTTCTCGCCGATCGGTGTGGTGATCGCCAACGCATCCAGCGCAGACAAGACCGCCTTGGTCAGGTTGTCGCAGTGAGCAGGAAGTGAATGGGCAGTTGCCTCGGTCAAGAGGCGCGATTGGGAGACTGACAATGCCAGCAAGATTCGTTCGGTCGGCGCGAGTACTCAACCACATCCCCAAGGCGAACGTCGCCCCGGGTGATGCGATTGTTCAGGGCGACCTGGTTTCGATCGCGAGACGGAAAATCCAGGCCAACCGGCGTGGGTCACTGGCCGTTTCGGGGGTGTTCGACATCCCCAAGGCCACCGGTCCGGGCACGACCATCGCCATCGGCACCAAGGTCTACTGGGATCTGGCCAACAAGGTGGCCACGGCCAACGAGAACGGTGGCGCCAACAAGTATGTCGGCAAGGCAATCAAGAACGCGCCGGAGACGGCCGCGGTCGTGCGTGTCCTGCTGTCGCAGTGAGTGGAACGATGACCGACCTGCTTGAGATGTGTTGAACAAGATGGCTGGTCGCACGGGCGTCAGCGCTGAAGCACTATCCGAGTTGGGTTTCGCCGCCGAGCAGTCCGGGGCGGACCTGGAAACCCTTGAAACCGGCCTGCGCAAGATGCAGAAGCTGATCGGCGATGCGGCCGACGGCTCCGCCTCTGCGGGCGACGCCCTCGGCAAGCTGGGACTGACCCTCGCGAATCTCCAGGGCATGGCCCCCGAGCAACAGTTCAAGCTCATCGCCGACCGGCTCAGCAAGATCGAGGACCCCACGCTCCGTGCCGCCGCCGCGATGGAGATCTTCGGCAAGTCCGGCACACGGCTGCTCCCGCTGGTTCAGGATGGGGCCAAGGGTATCGAGGACCTGCAGCAGCAGGCCCGGGCGTTGGGCCTGACCGTCTCGACCGAGACGGCCAAGGACGCCGCTCTCCTCAACGACACGCTCAACATCCTGTGGCGCGTATTGAAACAGGGTGTGTTCGTGGTCGGGTCGGCACTGGCCCCCACGGTGGTCGAACTGTCGAACGCCGTGACCCGGGCCGTCGTCTCGGTCACCAACTGGATCAGGCAGAACAAGGCCGTGGTGGTCACGGCCGCCAAGGTCGCAGCGGTTGTGGCCGCCGCCGGCGTGGCCATCATCGGCCTGGGCTGGGCCGCTTCGGGAATCGCCGCTGCCCTCGGCGGGATGGCCACCATCGTGTCCGGGGTCGGCGCGACCCTGGGGGTAATCGGTTCAGCGCTGGCAGCTCTGTTGTCGCCGATCGGCCTGGTCATCGCCGCTGCCATCGCACTGGGCGGGACGCTGCTGGTGACCACCGGTGCGGGTGCGGATGCCCTCGCCTGGCTGGGCGAACAGTTCCGCTGGCTGCGCGACACGGTGATGAAGGTAGTCGGCGGCATTGCGGATGCCTTGGCGGCGGGCGACGTCGGCCTGGCCGCCCGCATCCTGTGGCTGAGCCTGAAACTTGCCTGGCAGGAAGGCGTGGCTGCCCTCAACCGTGTCTGGCTGGAGGCCAAGCGGTTCTTCATCGGCGTGGCCCAGAAGATGTGGTATGGCGCCCTGGCGGCGGCGCAGGAGGTGTTCCACGCCCTGGAAGTCGCCTGGATCGAGACCACAGCATTCCTGTCTACCACCTGGACCAACTTTACCAGCGGGTTCCAGAAGGCCTGGAACACGACCATCAACTGGACCACCAAGCGGTTGCTCGATCTGCAGAGCCTGTTCGATGACAGCTTCGACGTCGAGGCCGCCAAACGCATGGCCGACGAGGATCTGGCCGCCACCAACGCCCAAATCGAACAGCAGCGACAAGCCGCGATCGCAGCCCGCGAGCAGCGCCGGCAGGGAGAGCGGGAGCAGGCGGCCGCGATCAACGAGGCGACGTTGGCGGAGATTGGCCGCCAATTCGACGAGGCTCAGCAGACCCTCAACGCCGAAACCGACGCCAAGGTGGCCGAGACCCGTCGTGCCCTGGCCGACGCCCGCAAGCAACTCGACGAAGCCCTCGCGGCGGCCAAGGCCAAGCGCGAGGCGGCGGAGGCCGAGGGCGGTCCACCCCAGCGCAAACCCGGCGATCCGTTTGCAGACATGGAAGATCGACTGGCAGGCCTGGGTGATCTGTTGGCTGGCAAGATCAGCGTCACCGGCACCTTCAACGCGGTTGCCGCCGCTGGCCTGGCCACGGGTGACGACGCGTCCGAACGCACCGCCCGGGCCACCGAGCAGACGGCCAGGCACACCAAGCGGCTGGCCGAGGCCGCCGCTATCGGCGGATTGAGATTCACATGAGAGGGTTGCCGTGCCGGTCACCGTTGAGGAGAAGTTCGAGAGCCGACTGGTCACCACCGGGCAGAATGCCTCGGCGGAGCTGCGCTACGTCGTGCGCGGCACCAATGATGACGTGGAGGCCCGCACCGCGCTGGTCAACGCCAGTCCGCTGGTTTACGACCTCTACAACACCGGCATCTACCTGCTCGTCCGCGAGAGCCTCACGCTGGAGCCCGTCGGCGACGAGCTGTGGGAGGGCATTGTTCGCTATGGCATCTTCCCGCAGACCAACGAATCGGTCTTTGCCTTCGATACCGGCGGCGGAACCCAGCACGTCACCCAGAGTCTCTCCACCGTCGCCGCCTACGCCCCGCCCGGCAAGGTCCCGCCCGACTTCAAGGGCGCGATCGGCGTCACCGCCGACAGCGTCGAGGGCGTGGACATCACCGTTCCCGTCTATCAGTTCTCCGAGACGCACTACCTGCCGGCCGAGTTGGTCACGCCCGGATACAAGGCGGCTCTGTTCTTCCTCACCGGCAAGGTGAACGGCGTGCCGTTCCGAGGTTTCGCGGTGGGCGAGTGCCTGTTCCTGGGCGCCTCGGGCTCCAAACGCGGCTACGGCGATTGGGAGATCACGTTTCGATTCGCGGGCAGCCCCAATGCCAGCAACCTGCGCGTGGGCGACATCATCGGCATCAACAAGCGGGGCTGGGAGTATCTGTGGGTCCGCTACGCGGACGCCGAGGACACCAACGCCAAGGCCCTCGTGAAAAAGCCCATCGCCGCTTACATCGAGCAGGTCTACGAGTACGGGGACTTCTTGTTGTTGGGCATCGGCCCGTGAGGGGGACAAGATGGCCGTGCTCAACAAGGTCCGCCCCGGCGATCCGCTGAACATCCCAGCCCAGACGTTTAACGCCTTCGTCGACGCCGCCCAGGACTTCCAGAATCGCCAGCACAATGCGGCCCGCGACGGCCAGCGCGACTTTCGCCAGACGGGCATTGTCCTGATCCGCAACGAGACCGGCTCAGCCCGGGCGCAGTTCGAGGTGCTCGGTGTTCGCGGACCGGTCATCAAGCCGACCCAGAACGAGGAGGCCTTCAGAGAGCGCATCGCCCTGCGCGGCGTCGTGCCGACCGCAAAACACAGAGGGCGGTTCGCTGTGCTGCTGGAACCGCTCGCACCTGGCGAGATCGGCCGGGCCTGTCTCGACGGCGCCTGCGCCGTCCGCGTTGAGATGGTCAAGGAAAACCATTGCTTCGCGGACATCCAGATCGGCAACACGGCCTTCCTCAAGAGCGGCAAGCACGGGGCCGCCCAGATGCTGTGGGTTCAGTCGAAATGGGAACGTGATTTCCCCACCGTGGCCTGGACGGTCGCACGCATTGGCTTGCCTCTGATCGACCCGCACGGTTCGTCCAGCAGCAGTAGTAGTAGTTCCAGCAGCAGCTCGAGCAGCCGCTCCTCCTCGTCGAGTAGTTCTTCGAGCAGCTCCTCCAGTTCCAGCCGATCATCCAGCTCCAGCAGCAGTGGCAGCAGCTCGAGTTCCAGTTCGAGCTCGTCGTCAAGTAGTAGTAGCTCACGATCCAGTTCGTCCAGCAGCAGTTCATCCCGGTCGTCCAGTTCCAGTAGTCGCAGTTCGAGTAGCCAGAGCTCCAGCAGCAGCGGGTCTTCTCGTTCGAGCAGCTCCAGCCTGTCATCCCAATCGAGCGGATCGAGCAGCAGCTCGGCCAGCAGCCTTTCCTCTCAATCCAGCAGCGCGAGTTCGCTAAGCAGCTCGTCTCAGTCCGCAAGCTCCAGTCTGAGCAGCTCGGCCAGCAACATGTCATCCTCTGGCTCGCCGTCGAGCCAATCGTCCAGTGGCAGTTCCAGCTCGGGCTCGCCTTCCAGCAGCGGCTCACCGTCATCCGCGTCCAGCGGCAGCAGTGCATCCGCAAGCTCGGGTAGCGGCAGCTCGGCATCGGGCAGTCCCTCCCAGAGCGGCTCGGGCAGCGGGAGTGGCAGCGGCGGGCCTGGAAGTAGCGGTTCTGGCAGCGGCTCGGGCAACAGCGGCGGCAACTGCTTCCTCTACGGTACGCTCGTCCGCCAGGCCGACGGCCGTCTCGTCCCCATCGAGAACCTCGTACCCGGCGATCAGGTGGCCTCGCTCGATGTGCCCGGCCTGAAACGTGATGCCGACTACCACGCTCAGTACGACTGGCTCGGGACCGGCGGTACCGGCGAGATGACCCGGCGCGTCGCCCGCATCGCTTCGGTCACCCACGGCGAACACGAGGGTTTCTACCTGATCAACAATCGGATCAAGGTAACCTTCGAGCACCCGTTCCTCGTGCGCCGGCGCGACCAATGGGGCTTCTGCTCGACCGAGTTGCTGCAGGTCGGCGATGCCCTGATCCGACACGACCTGAGTGAGGAGCCGGTTGTCAGCGTCGAGCGGGTGGATGCGCCGGCTCGCACGGTGGCGCTCCACGTGCCCGGCACGAACCTGTACGTGGCCGACGGCGTCTGGGTCCACAACGACTCCAGCACCTCGCAATCCAGTTCCAGCAGCTCAAGCAGTTCGTCCAGCTCTGCGCCCGCCAGCAGCAAGAGCAGCAGTTCCTCGTTCAGTAGTTCATCCAGCAGTAGTTCCAGCAGTTCCGGCAGCTCAGGGAGTTCAGGCTCGGGCAGCGGGAGCGGCTCAAGCTCGGGTTCAAGCTCCGGCTCGGGAAGCGGGTCCGGCAGTGGTGGCTCGTCCGACGGGCCAAAGGCGGCGCGATGGAGCGCGGTCCGCCTGGGTGAAACGGCGGCGGCCAGCATTGAAGGCGGCCTGGAGGGCGTACCGGCGCCCGACTGGCAGCGCGCCGCGGAAGGCATGACCGGCAAGGAGGCATCCACATGATTCCGAAGATTCTCTACACCGCACACCTGGCGCAGGGCGATCCGCCCGCGCACTTCACCGAATGGGAAGCTGCGTGGAAGCTTCTGCACCCTGATTGGGAGCATGTTCGGTTGACGCTCGAGGAGCGGCCCGTAGTCCTCAATTGGGACGAATGGGAGAGCACATTCAAGCTGCCCGAACCAGCGGGACAGACCTCGCGCCTCAACATCCTCCGCTACGAGATACTGGCTCGTTTCGGCGGGGTGTTCGTCGAACCCGGCATTTGGCCGCTGCGTTGCATCGACGATCTACTCATCAACGTCAGTGGTTTCTGTGGCTCGCTTGGGGGTGAAGGCCGGCCGCACCAGCTTTCCACGGTGATTCTCGGCGCCGAGCAGAACCATCCGGCCATGTGGCACGCGGTCCGCGATCTGCCGCACGCGGTGTACACCTATCGCGGCGTCTGGGACCAGACCGGCGCCGGTTTCCTGTCGCGCGTGATCGACGGACATGGGCACTTCCGTCACTGGGTCGTCTTCCACTGGTCGCTGTTCACGCTGCCGCGTGAGCAGGCTGAGGCGGCGAAGGCGTTCGGATGCACATCCGATCCTGCAGCCGTGGAGGCGTCGGCATGACCATCCCGCGCATCCTGCACCAGATCTGGCTCGGCCCGGCCGACCTGCTCGGCCACTACCGCCGCTGGCGGCAGCGGTTCGTCCGGCAGAACCCAGGCTGGGACTGTCGCCTGTGGACGGATGCAAACATCCCGCCCGTGCTCAATCGCAACGCCTGGGATGTGGCCGGCTCCCTGCCTGGCACCGTTGGACACGTACTGCGATGCGACATCCTGCGATTGGAGGTCCTGGCCCGGCTTGGCGGGGTGTACCTGGACCTCGACTTTCGGCCCGTGCGGCCGCTGGACGAGTTCTGTGACGTTTCCGCCTGGGTGGCCCGCGAGCACGACGAGATCATCACCAACTGCGCGATGGGCTTCCCGCCCAATCACCCCGCAGTCTGGCGAGCGGTGGACGCGATTGACGAGTCGTTCTTCAAGCACCGGCGAATCGTAGACCAGGCCGGGCCGACGTTGGTGTGGCGCGTGTTCACACAGTACCCCGACGTGGTGCTCTATCCGCCGCATTACTTCCAGCCGCTGGTCGAGCAGGTCCGGCGCACGCCCCAGGCCCGGCTCGTGCTCAAGGCCGGCCACATGTTTGACGGAACCTGGCGGGCAGACCGCATGCGGCGCCACCGCCAACTCTGGGAACAAACGGGGGTCAATCCCGATGAAGTCGATCCTCTGGGATCGGAGGGCTCTGAATCATGAGTACTGCTGTTGTTGAACTGCGACGGGAGATGCAGCGAGTCAGGCTGGAGACTTCAGGCTGTAGGCTGGAGAGGGAGAGCGGTAGTCCGCGCGCCGGTCTCACAGCCTCTTCCTCCAGTCTACAGTCTCCAGCCTCCGGCCTTCTCGGTTTGCTCTCAAAGGCGGCCGGCGGCGCTCGCGTTCGAGCGCTGTGCATCAACCTGGACCGCCGGCCCGATCGGTGGGAATCTTTCGCCCACGGTTGCCCAGTCCCGGACGTCGAGCGGTTCCCTGCCATCGACGGCCGGAAGGTCCGGCCTCCACGTTGGTGGACACAGGGCGGCGGTGCCTGGGGATGTATGATTTCCCACATCCGCATACTGGAACAGGCGTCTTGCGGCAATGTTAAATATGGCAATCCTCCCCATGCTTGTGGCATTCACGGGCATAGTTGTATTCAGAATTGTGGAAATTCTGAAGTAGCTGCCTTTGCCCTCTCTTTTGGATAGCTGATTGAGCCCTCCCCTCTGGGGTCCTCATGGGGTTGAATTGCCGGAGGGGTGGATTCCAGTAAACCCAACCAACTCCAGTAGACTTCAATCTTTTTATAGCAATCTTTTTATATATTACTGATCCGCCGAATAACTGGGGGGATGAGATGCCAAAAATCACTTTAAAATATGTTGTGGTTCCCGGGTGAAGTGCTATTTGCTTCTCGGGAACTGCGCGATTGTGCCGTCCCAGGTCGGCTTGAACGTGCTTATGGAGGTGTTCCTGCATGTGCAGTCGAAGATCCCTATCTGCCCCTTGTTCGCCTTGCTGTAATCCGGAACATCGAAGAACCCGCCCATGCAGCATGGGAGCCAGTCCTCCAT
>Ga0209204_1000094_pt1 | contig 95768 bp, 73 predicted proteins | sample AD_JPNMR2_MetaG_FD_184425 | JGI IMG/M metagenome (GOLD analysis project Ga0209204, IMG submission 184425) | Active sludge microbial communities of municipal wastewater-treating anaerobic digesters from Japan - AD_JPNMR2_MetaG (SPAdes) (version 2) | ecosystem: Engineered > Bioreactor > Anaerobic...
GGGGAAACACCTGTTCCCATCCCGAACACAGAAGTTAAGCCCTCCAGCGCCGATGGTACTGCATCGGTGACGATGTGGGAGAGTAGGTCGCCGCCGGAAGCTTTTTTTATTGTACGAAACCTCCCGCAGATGACGTCCATGCTGAAGAGAGCCGCAATGCCTTAAGGGACACTCCATATGTCTTATCAAAATACATGCAGGCTTGCACTGATTTCAGTTCAAATATGGAAAGAAGGACAACCATAGATCCGGCAAGAAATATGAAGAGACTATGGTGTAATATGCTGCTGTGGTTGTGCTTAATTATTTTAACGAATGCTCTTATATGAAAGGCAAAGGAGCTGGATTCAAAAACGGAATGAACTAGGAGTGGGAGAAGTATGGCTACTGAACTATCATTGTCTGAAATCCGCAAACGTGCCAGAGACAAACTGGGTAAAATCTGCAGAGTCTGCAAGGTGTGTGATGGCAGGGCATGCAGAGGAGAGGTGCCGGGAATGGGCGGTATCGCCACCGGATCCTCGTTCATGCGCAATGTAGATGCACTGGCTGAAATTAAGATTAATATGAGAACTCTGCACGGGATTAAGGAAGCTGATTGCAGCATATCGTTGTTTGGGCGTAAATTTGCACTGCCTGTTCTCGGCGCACCCATTGCAGGAGTCAAGATAAATTTCCAGGAACTGATGGGTGAGTGCGAGCTTGCTAACGCTATGGTAGGAGGCTGTCTTGATGCAGGCACTATAGGCATGACCGGAGACGGTGGGGATCCAATCATGTTTGAGGCGGGAATAAAAGCAATTGATGAGTTCGGAGGGCATGGGATTCCTATCGTAAAGCCACGACCAAATGAGCAAATAATTGAGAGATTTAAGCAGGCCGAGGAAGCCGGTGCTATTGCTGTCGGGATCGATGTTGATACTGCAGGCTTTGTAAATATGAGGCTTCTCGGTGCAGAAGCAGGCCCCAAAAGTGAAAAAGAGCTTAAGGAGCTTATCAGTTCAACGAGCCTGCCGGTAATCATAAAAGGGATTATGACCCCTGATGAAGCGAAGCTTGCTGCTGACTGCGGTGCAGCAGGGATCGTTGTCTCCAATCATGGAGGCAGGGTTCTCGATCATACCCCCGGAGTTGCAGATGTCCTAAGCGAGGTCGCAAGGCCGGTCAAAGGCAAGCTTATCGTCTTTGCCGACGGAGGCATTCGGAGAGGCGTGGATGTACTAAAGTGCCTTGCCTTAGGAGCTGATGCAGTGCTTATAGGTAGGCCTCTTGTTGTGGGGGCTTTCGGCGCAGGAAGAGAGGGAGTAAAACGCATTCTCAACAAGATTCAGACAGAGCTTGAAACTGCCATGCTCTTAACAGGGTGCGCATCTTTACAGGATATAGGTCCACGCACGATTAGGATTTCATGAAGAGAGCTGACTGTGATCTCTCTTAATGAAAGGAAGGAAGAAACTTGATCCTGACTATGGGAGGTGTCGCGGCAGATATCCTCGTGTCTTTAAAGGCTGAACCCAAACCCGGCACCGATGTTTCAGCAGCGATTCAGGTACGCCCCGGCGGAACAGCTTCAAACGTTGCGTTCTGGTGCTTGCTCCTTGGCCACGAATCAGGAGTCTTGGGAGCAACAGGCAAAGATGCCCTTCGAGACATTGCCGTATCAGACCTCACTGAGGCCGGGGTCAATCTTTTCTTAGAATCTCATGACGACCTTATGACTGCATGTGTAATAAACCTCGTAGGCCCACGAGGTGAGAAATCCTTCATTGCTCAGCGCGCCGCTGATGAGGCGATTTCCCCGGAAATAATCACGGACGATATAATGGAGCAGGCAAAATGGTTGCATATCGGCGGCTATGCGCTTTACAGCGATCTTTCACGTCCTGCTGCGGAAAAAGCCATGGAGCTTGCGCTTTCTCGAGGAGTTCCGGTTTCCCTGGATCCATCATCTTGGTATCCCTTGGAAGAATTCGGAGTCTCGCGCTTTCTGAACTATGCAAGGCATTCGACCCTCCTTATGCCTAACTATGAAGAAGGTGCAGTTTTGGTAGGGAAGAAGCCTCCGGAAAAGATGGCTGCGGAGTTTCTGGATTATGCCCCGCATGTAGTGGTGAAACTGGGACAGGACGGTTGCGTTGTTGCTAATGAACGCTGTGTTCGTGTCTGCCCTACCGAGCCGGTAAAGGACCCTGTTGACACTACCGGTGCAGGGGATTGCTTCAATGCTGCGTTTATATGTAAGTTTCTCACTCACGAAGATATGTGGCTTGCAGCGTGCTTTGCCAACTCCCTTGCAGGCAAAGTTGTGACGGTTATGGGAGCGAGGCCTGATGTGAGTGTTGCCAGGGAATGGGTTAAGAGCTTAGAATATGCACCCGGAAAAAAGGGGCGCCTGCTATGAACGAATACCTTATAGTCAGTGACGAGGTTAGGGACGCAATAGAGAAGGATCTGCCTGTGGTTGCTTTCGAAACTTCAATTCTGACTCATGGCTTACCCCAGCCGCACAATGTAGATCTGGCTAAGGAAGTAGAGGCGATTGCCAGATCCATGGGGGTCGTTCCTGCCACAACCGCAGTTATCTGCGGCAAGCTGAGAGTCGGGTTAACCGAAGAGGAGATAGAGCTCTTGGGGAGAGGACAAGGCATAGCAAAAGCAGGGTACAGAGACCTGGGAGTCCTATTGGCAACAGGAGGTTCAGGCGGAACGACAGTCGCTGCCAGTATAGCCTTGGCGGAAATGGCAGGCATCCCGGTTTTTGTTACAGGCGGCATCGGGGGTGTGCATCGCGGTGCCACAAGCACTTTTGACGTGTCCAATGATTTGTTCATGATATCTAGGACCGATGTAGCTACTGTCTGCGCAGGTATGAAATCCATCCTAGATCTTGGGCTTACCATGGAAGTCTTGGAGACCCTCGGCATCCCTGTCATTGGGTATAACACCAAGGTGCTTCCTGGGTTTCATGTAAGACAGACTCCGTACAAACTACTGTACGAAGTAAAGGAGCCGGAGGATATCGCAAAGATCATGATGTCTAAGTGGAAGGCTGGCATAAGAGGAGGAATCCTTGTTACTGTGCCAGTGCCGCCTGAAGATGAGGTCGACCCTGCTTTCCTTGAAGATGCTATCTCCAAGGCCGTCCATGAGGCGAATGAGAAGGGGATTTTGGGCAAAGACGTAACCCCCTACATTCTACACCGTTTGGGGGAGCTTACAGGCGGGGCTACACTAACGGCTAATCTTTCGCTAGTACGCAACAATACACGCGTAGGTTGCGAAATAGCAAGGTCTTATAGTAGTTTGCTGCGGGCCTAGCAAACCTGCCGTTGCCTGTATGGATCGGCGGTATCTCCTTATACAGGCTGTTATCTGCTTTTATCAGCGGTTATCCGTGTATGTCGACGGTCATATGTTTATATATCAGGGGTTATCTGTTCATGTCAGCAAAGGTGTCAACGTATGGCGCAGGAGCAGAGATTTCGGTCGAGATATCCTCCTGTATGATATAATGAATCAAGATCTGCGTTGCCTGTCTGGCATGATTAAAACTGAATACGTAAACCGCACAGGAGTCTTCGTTCTGATAGGCTACACGTAGCCAATGTGGCCGATAGCTGCAGGTGCTAATGCACAGGGGGTGTCGGAAATAGGCGTTGTCACAACGATTGAGGGTAAGTGCAAGAGGTGCTATGCATGCGTCAGGAATTGTCCTGTAAAGGCTATTAAGGTGGAAGACGGCCAAGCAAACGTAATGGAAGACTTATGCATCGCCTGCGGCTATTGTGTAAGGGTCTGTGCTCAGCACGCAAAGCACATCAAGGAACACTCCATTGGTGTGAAGAATGCGCTTGCAACAGGTAAAGCCTATGCGTTGCTTGCGCCTTCCTTTGTAGTGGAATTCCATAGAGAACTGAGGCCTGGCCAGGTTGTATCAGCCCTAAGGCAGCTGGGCTTTGCAGGCGTGTATGAGGTTGCATGGGGTGCGGAACGTGTAACACAAGAGTACATCAAGATTATCGAAGACGATCACGAACCCGGCATAATTTCCACGCCTTGTCCTGCTGTAGTCAACCTCGTCGAGGTAAAATACCCTCACCTCGTTCCGAGGCTTGCTCCTGTTGTTTCGCCTATGGTGGCTGCCGGGAGAATGATAAAGAAGGAGCATAAGGGCGCCTATACCGTTTTCATAGGGCCTTGTGTAGCCAAGAAGAGCGAAATACTGGATGCGTCGATTTCCGATTCCATTGATGCGGTTCTCACGTTCACAGAGCTGAGGGAGCTCCTGGACGAGTTCCCTATGGATTTAACAGATCTTCCTGACAGTGATTTCGACAGGGAGGATGCATATTTAGGCAGGCTGTATCCGGTATCCGGCGGGCTGCTCAGAAGTGCGGCTCTCAGTGCGGATATGGTCGACAATGAAATCCTCGTTATTGAAGGCAAAGACAATTGCATAGACTTTCTTGAGGCATTGAGCACTGAAAAAGACTGTCCTGAATTTGTAGACATGCTGTTCTGTGAAGGATGTATAAACGGCCCGATGATGACAACGGATCTTCCCAGCTATGCACGGCGTGTAGTTGCTGTGGATTACGCAAAGCAGTCTGAGCGAACAGGTTCGAGCATAAGTCAAGCTGATCCAGAGTTCCCCGAAATTGAAGCGGCCCGTACGTTCTCACCTAAGAGCATAGACATGCCTGATCCTACAGAAGAGGACATAGAGAGAATACTGCGGGAGCTTGACAAGACTAAACCTGAAGATGAGCTAAACTGCGGTGCATGCGGATACAGTACGTGTCGGGAAAAAGCTGTAGCAGTATTCAGGGGACTTGCAGAGAACAAGATGTGCCTCCCGTACCTTATAAACCAACTTGAGGTGCACAATATGGAACTGGCAGAACTCAAAGCATACCATGAAGACACAATTGATAGCATCATAGAAGGCATCATAGTCGTAGATACTGATATGGTCGTTACAGGCGTAAATAAGTCCGCTGAAATGTATTTCAACTCAGAATCTGTGGGGAAAGACGCATTTTCAGCATTTCCTCAACTGGATATCCCCAAATGCAGGCATGGTTTCGAGCGGGCCATATCTCTGGGCGAGCCGACAGATGTGGGGGAAATGGTCTTTCGACTCGGTGACGATAAAGTGACTTTGCACATTAAGATCAGCCCCTTGAAGAGCAAGAACGGAGAAGTGTACGGAGCAGTTCTCTTAAGCCAAGACACCACTGAGAAGCGAAAGCTGGAAAGCCAGCTGATCCAGTCTGACAGGTTAGCTGCTTTAGGACAACTTGCAGCCGGGGTCGCCCATGAGATCAATACTCCGCTCACTTTGATCCTGGGATATGCTGATGTCCTCAGGGATATATGCGGTTCTGACGACATGAGCGATGCGTATTTGAAGACTATTGTGGAGGAGTCAGAAAGGATTTCTGATATAGTCCGCAGCCTCCTGAATTTTGCAAGGCCTGTTAATATGCCTGCAGGCAAATGCAAGGTAAACGAGGCTTCCGAAAGGACTCTTAAGATCTTCGGTGGGCAGCTTGAGAGGAAGGGCATTCAAGTTACAATTGAGCTTGATGAATCTGATCCTGAAGCCAGGATTGACGCCGGGGAACTGCAGCAAGTAATCCTCAATATGCTTCTCAATGCAATGCAAGCTATGCCTAACGGCGGACATCTGGGAATCAAGACACGCGCGTCCGGGGATATTGTGGAGATAATCATATCTGACACAGGCATTGGGATTGCACCTGAGAATCTTCCGAAGATATTTGACCCGTTTTTCACCACGAAAGAAGTGGGTAAAGGGACAGGCCTTGGCCTTTCCATAAGTTACAACATCATCGAGAGGCACGGAGGGACCATTAAAGTCGAAAGCCAGCTGGGTGAGGGCACTACTTTTACTATTGTTCTTCCTTCGAATGGAGTAGAGTGATATGGAGACTCCCACAGGCAAAGTGCTTGTCGTAGATGATGAACAGAAAATGTGCGAGTTTCTTGAGCTTGTATTGTCTCAGGACGGGCACCAGGTGTTGGCTGCTACCAGCGGAGAGCAGGCCTTGGACATTATAAAGTCTAACCCTGACCTGGATGTGATCGTCACAGACCTCATGATGCCGAAAATCACAGGAATGGAAGTCCTGGAAGAGGCAAAACGCATGCTGCCTGATACTCCGGTTATTATGATAACCGGATACTCTACGGTGGAAAACGCTGTCCAAGCCATGAAGGCCGGGGCTTTTGATTATCTGCCGAAGCCTTTCAAAGTGGATGAAGTGAAGCTCGTGGTAAAGAAGGCCCTGGACAGGCGGGCCATTACCTTGGAAAACAAGAGGCTGAGACGGGAGCTTCAGACGATCCGCGAGCGATCAGGAGAGATTATCGGCACATCCGAGAAAATGCAGGAAGTCTTTAGATTGGTGGAAAAGGTCGCAAGAACCGATGCAACGATCTTGATTCGCGGAGAAAGCGGAACCGGTAAAGACCTTATAGCCCGTGAGATCCACATGCAGAGCCTTAGATCGGAAGAACCTTTTGTCAGCATAAACTGTGCCGCGCTTCCTGAGACGCTTTTGGAAAGTGAGCTCTTCGGCCATGCTCGCGGCGCTTTCACAGGAGCGCACATGACAAAACGGGGATTGTTTGAGGAAGCTGACGGTGGGACTGTATTCCTTGACGAGATAGGCGATATCAGCCTGGCACTCCAGGCGAAGCTTCTTAGGTTCCTTCAAAATAGGGAGTTCATACGCATAGGTGAGACCACTGTAAGATCTGTTGATGTCCGGGTCATAGTCGCAACAAACAAAGATCTGGAAGCTGCCATTGAAAGAGGGAGTTTCCGCTCAGATCTTTATTACAGGTTAAATGTAATAACTATACACCTGCCCCCACTGAGAGAGCGTAGGAGTGACATACCCCTTCTGGCAAAGCACTTTGCACAGAAATTCGCGGCCAAGAACTTCAGGGGACCGATAACCTTGTCCCCGGAAGCCATGGATGCATTAATCAACTACGAGTGGCCCGGCAATGTCAGGGAGCTGGAGAATGCCATTGAACGCGCTGTAATACTTATGGAAGGCGACACTCTCGATCTCTCTGACCTTCCTGATGAGGTAGTCGGAGGAACTAAGCCGGTAGAGTCAGAGGGGCAAAACGAGATAGAAGACAGAGGGTTCTATGATGCTGTTGATGATTACAAGCGCAAGCTGATCGAGGAAGCACTTGAAAGATCCGACGGTGTTCAGGCGAAAGCCGCGGACCTCCTTGGCCTTAAGAGGACTACGCTTAATGAAATGATGAAACGACTCGGCATGTAAAGAGTAAAGGTATTTTTCAAAAACAGAACGGATGAATTGACTCTGAGGGCATTGGATCCAAAACTGTGGACATAAGATCCAATATTTTGGCTCCAATGCCCTCCTTGTATTATGTGCGCAGCGGGAGTAGAATATGTTAAGACCCAGCTTAAGGCTGGTTTGAGCGCTGTTTTGCCCCCCACAATCTCTTGGCGGCAGACTTGGCACGATACTTGCATCTATATGAGAGTGAAAACACTACTGGCAGTTGAAAACAGAAGGACTGCCATTTCTAATGGAAGAGATTGTGAAAAAAAGCACAAAAGGGGGGACGTGCCATGTCAGCACTGCCACTGCGAAAGGAAGAGAAAGTCAGGTACTGGGTGCCTGAAGGAATTGATGAGGAGCTAATCGACGAGTACTTGGAGGCAATAGAGAAGTACGGTCCAGGATATCCGGACAGCGGCTGGTTCAAGCGAGCTGCAAAACTCGAAAGAGAGGTACAGGATGCTCGTCTCGAGGCAAGGTTTGATGAGAACTAGCGCTTGTATGAGTAAGGGGTGATAGCACTATGAGTCCATTCATTCGCGCACATATACTAGTATGTTCAGGAGCAGGATGTGTATCTTCAGGGTGTTTCAATGTTTACGATTCACTGATGCATGCTCTTGAAGAAGAGGGAATTTTGGACGAGGTCAAGGTGATCAAGACGGGCTGTATAGGTTCTTGTGACTTAGGCCCTACTGTCTTGATATACCCTGACGGAGTCTTCTATCAGAAGGTTAAACCTGAGGATACTAAGGAGATTGTCGAAGAGCACATAGTTAAAGGCAGGCCTGTTGAGAGGCTGCTTCCGAGGCAAGCTGAAGGTGAGATTTGCGAAAGCATCTCCAGCCTGAACTTCTTTAAGAAACAGGTTAAAGTCGTCCTCAGGAACTGCGGAGTCATTGACCCGGAGAATATATACGAGTATGTAGCCCGCGACGGTTATGAAGCTTTGGCAAGGGTTCTTACAGATATGACACCGCAAGATGTCGTTGACACCATTAAGCAATCAGGTCTCAGGGGACGGGGAGGAGCAGGTTTTCCCACAGGGCTCAAATGGGAATTCGCCCAAAGGGTTCGTTCTGACCAAAAGTATGTAGTTTGCAACGCTGATGAAGGAGACCCAGGTGCATTCATGGACAGGAGCCTGCTTGAAGGGGATCCTCACAGCATCATCGAGGCAATGACTATAGCAGGATATGCAATCGGAGCTAGCCAGGGATATATCTACGTTCGTGCAGAGTACCCCCTGGCAGTGAGCAGGCTGACCCATGCGATAAAACAAGCCCGCGAGTTCGGGGTGTTAGGCAAGAACCTCTTTGGCTCCGGGTTCTCATTTGACTTGGATATCCGGGTAGGCGCTGGAGCATTCGTATGCGGAGAGGAGACGGCTCTTCTGGCATCCATGGAAGGCAAGCGCGGCATGCCAAGGCCAAGGCCTCCGTTCCCTGCTACTGCAGGACTTTTTGGCAAGCCTACCCTCATTAATAACGTTGAGACCTATGCCAACATCGCGCCTATAATCCTCAAAGGCCCGGAGTGGTTCAGGAGCATAGGTACAGAAAAAAGTCCCGGCACAAAGGTCTTCGCTCTTGCCGGAAAAATCAATAACACAGGGCTTGTGGAAGTCCCGATGGGCACGACCTTAAGAGAAATCGTGTATGAAATCGGCGGCGGAATCCCGGGCGGAAAGAAGTTCAAAGCAGCCCAGACCGGCGGCCCGTCAGGCGGCTGTATCCCTGAGTCCCTGTTGGATATCAGTATGGAATACGATACATTGACAGCGGCAGGCGCGATGATGGGCTCAGGCGGATTAATCATCATGGACGAAGATACCTGCATGGTGGATATTGCTAAGTTCTTCTTACAGTTCACCCAGGATGAGTCTTGCGGTAAGTGTGTACCGTGCAGAGAAGGGACAAAAGTCATGCTTGACATCTTAGACCGTATGACTCAGGGAAAAGGCCAGCCCGGGGATATTGAAACCCTTGAGTCCCTTGGAAAGACAATAGGGAGTACCGCCTTGTGCGGACTGGGACAGACTGCGCCTAACCCTGTTCTCAGTTCAATAAAGTACTTCAGAGATGAGTATGAAGCCCATATTGACGAAAAGCGGTGTCCTGGAGGAGTCTGCAGAGAGCTAGTCAGGTATGAGATAATTCCTGAGAAATGTAAAGGTTGCAGCCTGTGCGCAAAGGCTTGTCCTGCTGAGTGCATACACCCTGTGGCAGCCGAAGAAGCAGTGGCTGAAGCTGCAGGAGGCGAAGGCAGAAGCAAACCGAAACGCAGAGTATATGAAATCGATAACAGCAAATGTCAAAAATGCGGTGAGTGCATGAGCGTTTGCCGTTTCGACGCTGTGATCAGGAGGTGAGCATGATGGCAGATGAAAGAAAGAAAGTTACTTTAACAATCGACGGAATCCAGGTTGAAGCATATGAAGGAGAAATGGTGCTGGAGGCGGCACGGCGCGCCGGTATCGATATTCCCACCCTCTGCTACCATCCGGCGATAGGGCCGATAGGGTCCTGCAGAGTGTGTGTAGTGGAAATTGAAAACGGCAAAGGGCTTCCTGCATCGTGCGTAACTCCTGTCAGGGAAGGCATTGTCGTACGCACTAACACTGACGCAGTGCGCGAAGCCCGCCGTACTGTCGTCGAACTGATACTGGCATCACATCCCCAAGATTGTCTTTCCTGCGAGCGGAACGGCAAATGTGAGCTTCAGGACCTGGCAATGCGCCTTGGGATTAGAGAGGCCAGGTTCCGCAGGGAGAAAGAGCATAAAGAGAGCGACACATCCAGTGCTGCGCTGGTAAGGGATATGGATAAGTGCATACTCTGCGGCCGCTGCGTGAGCGTATGCGGAGAGGTGCAGAACGTAGCTGCCCTCGGCTTTGCATACCGAGGCACAGATGCGATGGTAACACCTATGTTCGAGCGGGGACTGGCAGATTCAAAGTGTGTATCATGCGGACAGTGTGCCAGAATATGCCCGGTCGGAGCCATCTACGAAAAAGAAGAGTGGCAAAAGGTCGCTGAGTTGATAAACGATCCGGATCTGCATGTTGTCGTCCAGGTAGCGCCTGCAGTCCGGGCATCGATAGGTGAGGAATTCGGAATCCCTGCAGGTACACCGGTAACCGGTAAGCTTGCAACAGCCTTAAAGAGGCTGGGATTTGACGCAGTGTTTGATACGCAGTTTACAGCTGACTTGACGATTATGGAAGAGGGTACTGAACTCCTTGAAAGGTTGAAGACGAAAGGGCCCCTGCCTCTGATTACGTCTTGCAGCCCGGGATGGATAAGATATGCTGAAACCTTCCATCCGGAATTCGTCCCTAACCTGTCGTCATGTAAATCACCGCAGCAGATGATGGGTGCAATCATCAAAACATATTACGCAGAGAAGACAGGTATTGACCCGGACAAGATCGTTTCTGTCTCAATAATGCCGTGCACAGCCAAGAAGTTTGAAGCTTCCAGGCCTGAAATGGATGCATCAGGGTACAGGGATGTAGACTTCGTCTTGACTACGAGAGAACTGGCGAAAATGATTAGGCAAGCAGGAATCAGGTTCCAGGATCTCCCCGACGGAGAATTTGATGCACCTCTTGGAATATCAACCGGTGCAGGGACGATATTCGGTGTTACAGGCGGTGTAATGGAAGCGGCCCTGCGTACGGTATATGAGATTGTGACAAAGAAACCCCTTGGCAAGATTGAGTTCTCTGAAGTCAGGGGTCTGGATGGAATAAGGGAAGCTGAGGTAGACCTGGGTGGCACGAAAGTGAGAGTTGCCGTAGCTCACGGCCTGAGCAATGCAAACAAGCTCCTGACCCATATTAAAGAAACCGGCGAACACTATGACTTCATCGAAGTCATGGGGTGCCCAGGCGGCTGTATTATGGGTGGAGGCCAGCCAAGGTCTATGGATCCTGACATCGCAATGAAGAGGGCGGCTGCACTCTACACTGAGGACAGAGGCATGGAGTTAAGGAAATCCCATGAGAACCCTGCAGTCGTTCGCCTTTATGAGGAATTCTTAAAGAAGCCCGGCAGCGATGTAGCACACAGGTTGCTGCACACGACTTATGAAGGCGCTGAAGAGGCTGCCGAGGTCAGCAGGAAGGAGGCTATGTAACATGGCATCCGAAGTTGCGGCAAAGCATCCGAAACCGGATACTGTCTGCGGAGAATGTAAGTGTCAGGGAAACCTTCATGACGATAGGTTTGACAAGCTGCAGGATATAATCGACAAATATAAAGACCAGGCAGGTTCCCTTATCCCTGTGCTCCACGAAGCCCAACAGCTCTTTGGGTGTCTGCCCGAAGATGTTCAGGTATTCGTGGCTAAAGGCCTGGGTATTCCTGAGAGCGAGGTTTACGGGGTGGTAACTTTCTATTCGCTGTTCTCCCTGAAACCGAAAGGCAAGTGGACAATCAGCGTTTGTCTTGGAACAGCGTGTTACGTGAAAGGCGCAGCTGATTGCATGGAGGAGCTGAAGAAAGAGCTTGGTTGTGACGTAGGCGGAACAAGTGAAGACGGCCTCTTCACCCTGGAGGGAGTGCGTTGCGTAGGAGCATGCGCCCTTGCTCCTGTCGCAGTAATCGGCGATACCGTCTACGCCAAGGTTAAACCCGAGGATATCAAGGGAATTCTCGCTGAATTCGTGGAGGCTAACTCTACAGAAGCTCGTGCTTCGTAGTTTAATATAAGGTCGCTTAAGCGGCTTTGTGAAGATAAATCTTAGCAGCCTCCCATAACCCATAACTCATAACCCATGGATCCCATGTCACAAGGAGAGCGCCCCTGATTTAAGGCCGGGGCGCTTTCCCTTTATGCTCATTCAAATCACTGTCATAGGTTCAATATGCCGGGTAAAAAGGTTACCAGGGGAGGGAAAAGGATCACTAACAGCAGGACAATCATTGAGACTCCTACGAAAGGCCAGATATCTTTAAACATCTTCTCCAGCGGGACTTTTCCCACAGCAGAAACAATGTGGACGCAAGCACCCATAGGAGGTGTTATCAAGGCAATCGTTATATTTAGGGTCATTACTATCCCGAAGTGTATCGGGTTTATCCCTGCCATCATTGCAACAGGAGCGACTACAGGCGTCAAAAGTATCAAGGCTGCAACCTCTTCCATAAACATCCCGATGACGAAGATTATCGCACTTAGGATCAACATCAACACAGTCGGGTTATTGCTGACATTGACTAACATCATGGCAACCTTTTGAGGAACCTGTTCCCACTTTAACAGCCAGCATAAAGCTGCTGCACCGCCCATGATGACAAAAATGACACTTGTACTTCTCACTGTTTCAAGGATAGCCTCTATGAACAGCTTTACCGTGAGTTTCTTGGTAATGAAGAAGCCCACTATTGCTACATAGAAGACTGCCAGGGCACCGGCTTCAGTAGGTGTTACTATGCCCAGGAGAATTCCACCGATAATGATGATTGGGGCAATAAGCGCAACAATAGAGTGTCTTGTAGTTTCTGTTATTTCTTTAAGACTCGCCCGCCTATTCGATACAGGATAGTCATATTTCACTGAATAATAGTGGTTCATTATCATGAAAGCCACTCCCAGGAGTAAACCGGGGATAACGCCGCCTGCAAAAAGGGCTCCGATGGGCTGATTTGTCATGGCACCGTATAATACCATAAAGATACTGGGAGGAATGATTGGTCCAATCAGTGAGCTGCCTGCAGTGATACCGGCTGCATATGACCTGTCATAACCTTCTTTTGCCATCGCAGGTATTAAAACCGAACCTATGGCAGATGCGTCAGCAGCGGCAGAGCCGTTAATCCCGGCAAACACTATACTGGCAACTACATTCACATGGCCGAGACCGCCTCTCAGGTGTCCCACAAGCACCCTGCAGAAATCGAGCAGTTTATCAGTGAGAGCGCTTCTGTTCATTAAGTTGCCTGTCAGAATGAATAACGGAATTGCCAGCAAAGTGAAGACATCCATTCCCCCGAAGAACTGCTGTGGTATGACGCGCAGCAGTGAGAGATCCCCTAAGTATAAAATTCCTGCAAAAGAAGCGATTAACAGGGCGATAAATATCGGTATGCCTATTAATAATAAAAGCAAGAATATTATCAACATCAAGGCGGTCATGAACTTTCCTCCTCGTTACGCTGTGAATAAGCACGGGTAATCTCCACGAGGACGTACTGTATCACAAGCAACGCCATTCCGATGGGCAGCGCCATAAGCGGTATTGCTCTGGGGATTCCCAATGCAAGGGTCCTGGATCTCCAACCGCCCTTTGCATACTGAACAGAAAGATATGTCATCAATAACAAAATCCCGGTAATGAGCGCATTTCTTATCCACCTTACTAATCTCCCTAAAGGAGCAGGCAGTCTCCTTGCGAAAACAGAGATATGCACATGTTCGCCGTAACTGAGAGCAGCTGTCGCTCCGAACATAACTGCGTAAATCAGAGTGTACCTGGCTACCTCTTCAGTCCAGATAAGGGACGATCTCAAGAAGTACCTGAAGAAGATGGAAATCAACACGTCTACGACATTTATCAGGAGGAACACCCCAGCCAGCCCCAGGCTGAGGTGCTTAATGAGATTTGATAGATTTTTGCTTACTGTAAAGATTATGGATTGCCCCGTCTTACTCACCAATCATAGCCTCCCTGTTGGCTTGTTCAGCGCTTTTGAGGGCAGCGTCTATATATGATTTGCCTACTTCACTTTCAATCCACTCAATATAAGCAGGCTGGCCAAATTCCTTAAACATATCCATTTCTTCAGGGGAAGGCCAATAGATCTTCATGCCCTTGTCAAGTAAGAACTGGATCCTTTTGTCTTCTTTTGCCTCAACGCTTAGCCGGTTAATCACATTGGCAGCGTGTGCAGCAGCTTTTATAACATAACGGTCTTCAGGAGACAGGCTTTCCAGCCATTCGTTATTGATGACAAGCCACTGGCAGGAGTACTGGATATTAGCCATTGTCATGTAACTTTGGACCTCATAAAGGCTTCCGGAAATAATGTAAGTGGATGGGTTCATCTGACCGTCTACAACACCTGTCTGTAAAGCCATGTAAACTTCTGTCCACGGGATAGGTGTGCCGCTGGCGCCGAAGGATTTGTATAAGGCCAATTGCCCGGGATCCATTGCCCTGAATTTCATCCCTTTGAAGTCTTCAGGCTGCCGAATTTCTTTTTTGTTGTTTGTGAAGGCGATAAATCCGCCTTCCTCAACAGCTTCCAAGAGTGCGACACCTGTCCTCACCTGGAATTCCTTCTTAGTCATTTCCCAGTATTCGCTGTTATCGAAGAATAGATGGGCAGCGTGAAAACTGTCAAACATAAAGGGAATTGTTGCTGCGGCAATCTCAGGATAGACAGACATTATCCCTGCATTGGATGCTACATTAATCTCTAATGTGCCGTCCATTACCAGTTCCATCCGCTGCTCTTCATTGCCTAGCTGGCTGTCAGGGTAAAGAGTGATAGTGATGCGTCCATTTGTGCCTAATTCCACAAATTTCTTAAAGTTTGTTGCAAATTCATGGACAGCATTTATCTCGGGATCAGGTGCGTCATTATAGCACATCTTGACGTTCATTACCTGGGCAGCAGATGACACACTCCCGACAAGTAACATAAAGACTAATACCGCAACCAGCGTTAAGCCTTTCATCCTCACAGTTGCAATCCCCTTTCTATTTCTATAAATGCCATTACATTCACTATAAATGGTGAGCATAAAATATGAAAGACCTTTTAGCCTTTTAAATCTGGAAAATAACAGTTATTGAGTTAATGGGCAAGATTTGGTACAATTGGAACAACCTTAGTCCCAGAAGGAGCTTTTGATTATGGAGTTTGGCGAGAAATTCGGAAAATACGCATTAACCTTTGATGATGTGCTCCTGGTGCCGGGATATTCTGAAGTGCTGCCGAGGGATGTAAATGTCACAACGAAGATTACACGGAATATCCATCTTAATATCCCCTTGGCAAGTGCGGCAATGGATACTGTCACCGAAGCAAGGCTTGCCATTGCCATAGCCAGAGAAGGCGGTATCGGTGTAATCCATAAGAACATGCCCGTGGAAAAGCAGGCTACTGAAGTCGACCGGGTAAAGCGCTCAGAACACGGGGTTATAGTTGATCCGATACACCTTGGCCCGGATAACCTTATTTCTGATGCCCTGAAGATAATGGAGACTTATCACATTTCCGGGGTGCCAATCACGGAAAATGGAAAGCTCGTAGGGATCCTTACCAACAGAGACTTAAGATTCGAAACGGATTTCGATCAACCTATAAGAAGCCGGATGACTAAGGACAATCTGATTACAGCTCCTGTAGGGACTACTCTTGAAGAAGCTAAAGCGATTCTTCAGAAGCACAAGATAGAGAAGCTTCCCCTTGTAGATGAGAACTACATGCTAAAAGGCCTGATTACTGTCAAAGACATTATGAAGGCAAAGCAGTACCCTAATTCAGCCAAAGATGAAAAGGGACGTCTCCGTGTGGCAGCCGCAGTCGGGGTTGTGGACGCATTGGAGCGAGCAGGCGCTCTCGTTGATGCAGGCTGCGATCTCCTGGTGGTAGATACTGCTCATGGGCATTCGAAAGCGGTCTTAGACACAGTCCGGCTTCTTAAGGCAAATTTCAAAGATGTAGATGTCGCAGCAGGTAACATAGCCACAGGCGAGGCAGCTCGCGCCCTTATTGAGGCAGGCGCTGATGCTATTAAGGTAGGAGTCGGACCGGGGTCGATATGCACGACAAGGGTAGTGGCAGGGATAGGAGTCCCGCAAATAAGCGCGATTTTTGATTGTTCAAGGGTTGCCAGGAAGTACGGGATACCTGTTATAGCTGACGGCGGAATCAAGTATTCAGGGGACATGGTGAAAGCTTTGGCATGTGGCGCTGATGTGGTGATGATTGGTAAGCTGTTTGCAGGAACTGAAGAGAGTCCGGGAGAAAGGGTCATTTACAAAGGTAGAAGTGTAAAGATTTATAGAGGCATGGGATCAGTTGAAGCTATGAAAGCCGGTTCAGGTGATAGGTACTTCCAAGATCCCAGGCATAAACTGGTCCCGGAAGGCATTGAAGGCATGGTTCCGTACAAAGGTGCACTTGCAGACACTGTCTATCAGCTTGTAGGCGGATTGAGGGCAGGTATGGGCTATTGCGGAGCAAGAGACATCCACGAACTTCAGACGAAGACAAAGTTCGTCAGGATGACCGGTGCCGGCCTCCGCGAGAGCCATCCGCATGACGTTGTCATAACCAGGGAAGCGCCGAACTATAGTTTCACTACAGGCACAGATCTTGACGAACTGCTATAGAATACCAACAAAAAGTAAGGAAAGGAAAGGGGCGGATAAAATGATAAAGAGCCATAACAAGTGGCTGATTTTGGGAGTCGCGTTCCTCATTCTCCTTGGTGTTACTCAGATAGGAGTTGCTGCTGATGAGCCGCCCATGACTCTTTTTATCAATCCGAATCCAACTCCTGACTTCAAAGCTGATGTTTGGGTTGACAGGGGGCAGGGGGCTACGTATTACCCCGGTGATTCTATAGATGTATACTACAGGTCCAGCAAAAACAGTTATGTCTACATCTTGAATATTGATTCTGCTAACCGTAGCCAGTGGTTGTTACCGAGTCAATGGTTTCCCAACAACTATGTACTGGCGAACAGGACATACGTACTTCCTAACATGCAGGTAGAAGGGCCTGCCGGAAAAGAGCATCTGGTGATTTTCGCGTCAACTGAGCCATTGTCTCTTCCGTATCTCGAACAGTCTGTTCAATCAGGTAGTCAGTCATCGTACATTGAAGGAGATCTGGACTTAGTGTTCGGAGCTATTCACGCCAAGATAAGGATAACTCCGCAGCGGAACTGGGTGAGTTCAAGTACATACTTCTATGTCGGCGGCTATACGACGCCGATTCCGAAGCCGGTACAACCGGTACAACCGGTAAGGCCGGAGAGGTATGCTGCTGTGAACGTCACTTCGAGTCCTTCCAGGGCAAGGGTGTTCCTGGACGGAGAGGACAAAGGAACAACACCTGTTCTTATCAAGCAAGTTCCTTTAGGGTCACATGAAGTCACAGTAGTGGCACCCGGCTATTACACCTATACGAAGAAGTTCGAAGCTAACCATTATCAGACCTACTATCTCAGCGCGACGTTAAAGAAGATAAAGTAGGAAAAGGGTTTTCAATAGGTAATAACAAATGAATGAGAAGCCCAGGTTTTCGCGGTGCCGGGAATGCCGGCAAAGCAGGCCTGGGCTTTTCACGCTATGGAAGGCGCTTTATCTGAATGGTATAATATTAAAGCACAAGTGTCCCTGTAAGTTGGGGCCATGAATGGAAGTGCAAATTCTTCTAAGACTGGTGGGATCGTTCTGTGCAGACTGTTAATATCTCCCATGTAGCAGAGTATGTCGATGAAGAAGTCAAGATTGCAGGCTGGGTCTACAACAAAAGGTCAAGCGGTTCCGTGATTTTTCTTATTTTGAGGGACGGAACAGGATTCATCCAGGCAGTTGCAGTCAAAGGCGAAATATCTGATGGGGATTTCCAAACCTGCGATGAATTGACCCAGGAGTCTTCAGTTGTCATATCGGGGAAGGTCAGGGCAGATAAAAGAGCCCCCGGAGGCTTTGAGCTTGCAGTGACAGGCATTGAGGTTGTGCAGATCGCAGACGAATACCCGATATCCCTTAAGAAACACGGGGTAGATTTCCTCATGGAACGAAGACACCTATGGTTGCGTACGCCGAGGCAGACAGCTATCTTGAGGATTAGGCATGAGGTCATAAAAGCAATCAGGGATTTCTTTGATGAGCAGGGGTTTGTCTTAATCGATGCCCCGATTTTGACTCCGTCTGCATGCGAAGGCACGACTACTTTGTTTTCTACGGAGTACTTTGATTCCACTGCATACTTGAGTCAAAGCGGCCAGCTTTACATGGAAGCTGCAGCTATGGCCCTGGGCAAGGTATATTGTTTCGGGCCTACTTTCCGCGCGGAGAAATCCAAGACCAGGAGGCATCTGACAGAGTTTTGGATGGTAGAGCCGGAGATGGCTTGGGTCGATTTGGACGGGAACCTCAAAGTCCAAGAAGAGCTTGTAAGCTATGTAATTCAGAGAGTGCTGGAAGAAAAGAAGAACGAACTTGAAACGATAAAGAGAGACACAGGCAGACTGGAAAACATCAAACCCCCTTTCCCGCGGATTTCCTATGATGAGGCAGTTGAGATTCTACATAAATGCGGTGTTGAGTTTGAGTGGGGTAATGATTTCGGCGGCGGAGATGAGACTGTCTTAGCGGAGCAGTTTGAATTGCCGGTATTCGTACATAGATATCCTTCGAGTGTCAAAGCTTTCTACATGAAACCTGATCCGGAAAGGCCTGAGGTTTGTCTGTCTGCAGATCTTTTGGCACCTGAAGGCTACGGCGAGATCATCGGCGGAGGCCAGAGGATTGACGACCTTGAGCTATTGGCATCTCGCATCAAAGAGCATAACCTCCCTGAAGAAGCATACGAATGGTATATGGGCCTCCGCAGGTACGGTTCTGTGCCCCACTCCGGGTTCGGCCTTGGTATTGAGCGGTTTGTCGCTTGGATATGCGGACTTGACCATGTGAGAGAGACAATACCCTTCCCAAGGCTGTTAAACAGGATTTATCCGTAAAGGAGAGGTTTACATGGCACGTTGTATGTCAGCTCGCGCAACTCGGGCGGCTAAACAAGGCCTGGTGATTGTGGCCGTCTTTATGCTCGCTTTGTCTTTCAGCATCGAAGCTGCGGATGTCCCTTTCTCTGATGTGCCTTACGGTATTCAGGCAAGCAGCGACCTGGAGGCAGGAGTCGCTTTGTTTCAATCAGGCAGGTTTGAAGATGCGATACGGGCGTTTTCCCGTGAGATTGAAAGAGATCCGGAAGGGCCGGATGCAGCTGAAGTGTATGCCTGGCTTGGGTATGCCTACTTTTGCAAGGGATGGAGTTCTGAAGCTTTGAAGGCTTATGAGGAGAGTCTTGCCGGGACAACAGATCCGGATCTGCAAGTCCGGGCACTGCTTGCCCTGGGTCAACTGTATTTGGATAACGGTGACTATGACAAGGCTCTGTCTACGTTCCATGATGCTCTCAGGCTGTCTAGTGGGAAAGAGCAGATTATAGCTAAGAACTTGATTGCCATTGCCAACTACGAGGCAGGCAACGTTTCAGCTGCCAAAGAGATGTTTGAGGAAGTCCTTTCCGAATCTTCCCAAGACCCGGTTGCTGACTATTACATTCAAGTAATAGAGTATGCTGAGAAAAAGAAGCGTGTGTTGTTCCCTACGAAACCTCAATTTGGAAAGGGATACGAGGCTGCCGCGAAAGGCACGGTCACTGTGAATTCAGGCGCCAAGTACACCATGACCCCACATGTAAAGTTGAGCCTGGGTGTAGAGGCGGATTCTGCTATGGAAGGATTCTTCCTTTCCTCAGGTGACGACAGTTTCAGGTGGCACAGCTGGCAGTCACCGAATATTCCGTGGAGGCTTACAGGAGAGGAAGACGGAGTAAAGCAGGTCAACGTAGTTTACTATGCGAAGGGTCTCAGCGGGGTTCGAATTGCAGGCACATCCATTACACTGGACAGGAAGCCCCCCTGGGGTTCGTTTACGATAAATGAGGGAGAGAAATACACAAACAACACTTCAGTCAGGCTGAATTTCAGCTTCTATGACACGTTAAGCGGCATAGGAGGCATCTGCCTCAGCAATGACGGTATATCATGGACTGACTGGATGCAGTACCGAAGCTCGATTTACTGGCTGCTGCCTCCGGGAGACGGTAAGAAGACCGTATACGCTCATGTTCACGACGGTGCAGGGAATATATCCGGTGTTATCACCGCATCAGTCGAGTTAGATACGACCCCTCCTGCGCTCTGGTTTATCAACTTAAAGCACTTGAGTCCTACTTCAGTGGAAATCACGTGGATGACTGACGAGTCTTCCGATTCTGCAGTCGAGTTCAGGCTTGATTCTGACAGAAGGCAGAGTATTACGGTCCGGGACGACAAATTCACTACTCATCACGTAATACGCCTTGAAGACCTTAAACCGGAGACGAAGTACAGGTTCAAGGTGCTTTCTTGTGATCTTGCAGGAAACCTATCTGTTTCAGGGGAGTACTCATTTGTTACGAAGGCTGAGAATCAAAAATGATATAGATAGGAATTCCGAGTTATCAAGGACGGGAGCGAACAGGTAAATGATGACGCGTGAAACAGGGAATTCGTATGATGTGATCATCATCGGTGCAGGCCCTGCCGGCATATTCTCCGGGCTTGAGCTGGCTCGGAGAAGCAAGGAAAAGGTCAGTGTCGCCATTATCGAGAAAGGCCCTGACATTGACGCGAGGATATGCCCGTCTACTGAAGGGAAATCGGCATGCAGGAGGTGCGATCCCTGCAGCGTTGTATCGGGATGGGGTGGAGCAGGCGCGTTCAGTGACGGAAAACTAACCCTTTCAACCCAGGTCGGCGGGATGCTGGACTTATACACAGGCGAGGCCAACCTGAGACACCTTATTGACTATGTGGACAAAATCTACCTTCACTTCGGCGCCCCCGGACAGGTTTGGGGCGAGGATGAGGAAGCCATACATGAACTGGAGCGAAAGGCTTTACTTGCTGAGCTTAAGCTGATACCTGCTCCTATCAGGCATCTGGGGACAGGCAAGACTCAAAAAATCCTGGAAGGGATGAAGGAAGAGCTCAGCAGCTTTGCCGATATTATCCTGGGGGAGAGCGCAAAGGAGATCCTCGTCGAAGACAACAAGGCAGCAGGTGTTTTGACTTCCAAAGGACGTGTGCTGAAAGGGTCTTATGTGATTGCTGCCCCGGGAAGGGACGGGGCGGAGTGGTTGTCAGGAGAAGCCCGCAGGCTGGGCTTGTCCATGGCCATCAACCCTGTGGACATCGGTGTTCGGGTAGAGCTCCCTGCTGTGGTGGCAGAGCCTTTGACCCGTGTGTCCTATGAATCAAAGCTCATCTATCATTCCCGATCTTTTGACGACAAAGTCAGGACTTTCTGCATGTGCCCTTACGGGCAGGTGGTTACCGAAAGCTCAGACGGGCTCATTACAGTGAACGGACATACTCACTCAGAAAAGAAGACTGAAAACACCAATTTCGCTCTCTTGGTGAGCAAAACCTTTACTGAGCCTTTTAAGGATCCTATCGCATATGGGAAATATGTGGCAGGCCTGGCGAACCTCTTGGGCAACGGAGTGATTGTCCAAAGGCTTGGTGACCTGATTAACGGAAGAAGATCCATTAAAGAGCGGATTGCAAAAGGGACTGTTGTGCCTACGCTGAAGGATGCGACACCCGGTGACCTAAGCCTCGTCTTCCCGTACAGGCACCTCGTAAGCATCATGGAAATGCTAAAGGCCCTGGATGCAGTGGCTCCGGGGATCTATAGCCGCAACACATTGCTCTACGGTGTAGAAGTGAAATTCTATTCATCTAGGCTGGAAGTCAACGATGTCTTGGAGACTCAGGTGAGGAACTTGTTTGCAATAGGAGACGGGGCAGGAGTTACCCGCGGACTGATGCAGGCATCAGCTTCAGGTGTTGTTGCTGCCCGGGAGATCCTGCGCAGGCTCGATTCAAGTTCTTATTGACGAGGGGTTTGGCATATTCTATACTGGAAATACAGATTTTAGAGAATGAATCCAGAGGGGGGTCGTAAGAGATGACAACAATGATCTACCGGATAATCGTATTTATCGATGTTATGAAGAAACGGCCCCACCATGACTGTTGACTGGTAAATAATGTCATGGTCGTGGGCCGCATATGCCCACGACCTCTTGACTGTAATAGGCTGTCTATTATCTACGTTGTTAGAAAGAGTCGTGGGATATCCTACGGCTCTTTTTTGATTTGTTGCGTTTTGAGGATTGCTGCGGTTTGATGCAGGAAAGAGGGGTTTGATTGAGATGTCATCCGCCTTAGAGTGTCACAATACAAGGAAAACTTTTTGCGTTAGGAAAGAGATGAATGAAGGATCTATCTTGAGTCGTGTCATCAACAGGCTGGTACCTAAGTATAAGATCGTCCCTGCGGTGGAAGGGCTTACTTTCCATGTGGAGCCTGGTGAGATATTCGGCATCTTAGGTCCCAACGGCTCAGGGAAATCCACACTGATACGGCTGATCTCAACGCTTCTTCTGCCGGATGAAGGTTCTATTACAGTTTTCGGCCATGATGTGGTGAAAGACAGGTTGGAGGTAAGGAAGTTAATCAACAGGGTCTCAGTGGATGCTGCCTTTTTCAAGGGGCTTTCCGCGATGGAAAACCTGAGCTATGCTGCAAGACTTTACGGTCTTGATAAAGATGTGTGGCCCGGTATGGCTTCCGATATTCTTAGCCGCTTAGGCCTGGAAAGGGAAAAACTCCATGAGCCTCTGGAGGACCTGTCCAGAGGCATGCAGCAGAAAGTCGCAGTTGCCAGGGCCCTTCTTACCGATCCCTTGCTGCTGCTCTTGGACGAGCCGACTACTGGGTTAGATCCTGTGTCCAAGAGAGAAGTCCAAGACTTTATCTTGGAGGAGAGGGAGCAGCGTGGGACGACTGTAGTCCTTACCACCCATGACATGTATGAAGCTGAAAGGCTCTGTGACAGGGTTGCCATAATAGACCATGGTAGATTCGTAGCTTTGGACACGCCGGAAAACCTCAAGTTAAAGGTATCAGGTAACGGTGAGAATGTAACGCTGGAAGAAGTCTTTTTCGTGCTGACAGGGAAAGAACTCAAGTACAACGGGAAGTCCGAGTGTGTGAGCGAGTAAGGAGAGATGGGCACGTGTTAGATATAAATAGAGAGTTTCGCAGAAGCTTTGCTTTGGTGGAGCGGAACTTCAATCTTATAAAGAGGTACCTTGGCTGGGAGATTGTGTTTCTCATCTATACAATCGTGAATACATTGACCATCGCTTTTATCGGGTTGTCTCCTGATGGTTCGGGACAGGATAGAGTTCTTTACCTTGTTGTAGGGGCTTTGCTTTGGGGGTTTCTGTCCGTCCTGTTTCATGAGGTCGCTGAGTCAGTCCAGTGGGAGCGGTGGGAAGGGACGATCGAGTACTCTTTCATGGCACCTGTAAGAAGGTTGACATATCTGGGTGGAGTGTGCTTGTACGCTGCGACTTACGGTGCGATAAGGACGATAATAGTGATGTTCGCTGTGGCAGGCATCTTTGACCTGGACCTTGGGTCCGCGAACCTCCTTACCGGGCTCTGTGTGTTGCTTCTATCAAGCCTATCTTTCATCGGAGTAGGGCTTGTGGCTGCCACGCTTCCGCTCTTATCTGCTGAAAGAGGATCTCAGGCAGCGCATATAATGGAGGCAGCGATTTTGTTGGTGTCAGGTGTATACTACGACGTAAGCGTGCTGCCGTCCTGGATGCAGAAATTGTCTTTGATATCACCGGCTACCTATACGTTAAGAGCAGCTCGGGCAGCGCTTCTTGATGGAGCGTCTTTCCATGAAATAAAAAGTGAGCTCTTGGTTCTCTTAGCCACCGGTATAATGTTGATTCCTTTGGGACTGCTGGTATTCAACAAGGCTGAGCTGTACGCCATGCGTACAGGAAAGCTGAAGAGAAGCGGCTGAAACCCGTGGCCATATAGGTCCTATTTTCAGGTGTCTTATCATTGATGGCTTGTGGTTCCTGTGCTATAATACTTCATTGGCAAGGTTTCGACTGTTGCCTGTAAATGCTGGTAGGGAGGTAAATCTGTTGAAGAAAGGAATACATCCTGAATACTCAATAACGACGATAACGTGCGCGTGCGGTGAGACCTTTGAGGTCGGATCCACCCGAAAGGATATGCGGGTTGAGATCTGCTCGAAGTGCCACCCTATGTTCACCGGAAAGCAAAGGATTGTAGACACCGGCGGCCGAGTGGAGCGCTTCCGTAAGAGACACGGTCTGGAAGAGGAATCATAAGGGGTGCATGTCTTGGGCAAAGAGGGCTTTACCTATGGCGGCCAGGCCGTCATAGAAGGCGTAATGATGCGGGGAAGGCGCAGCATAGCGATTGCTGTAAGAAAGCCCGACTCAAGCATAGTCGTACAGAATAAACCCATAAAGATGCTGACCGAAAGGTATCCTATACTGGGATTGCCGGTGATACGGGGAGTCTTCGCATTCATCGAGACATTGATAATAGGCTTTGATGCGCTGATGTTTTCAGCGGATCAGGCGGGCGCCACCGAAGAAGAGCAGCTGAAACCGTGGGAGCTTACGGTAACTGTTATTGTGGCCTTTGCACTTTTTGTAGGCCTGTTTATCGTGCTTCCCAACGTTGTGGCGGTGTGGGTTCAAAAGACCGTCCACAACAGGGTCTTAGTGAACCTGGCAGAAGGTGTTTTCAGGATTGCGTTGTTTATCGCGTATATTGTAGCCGTTTCAAGGATTAACGATATTCAGAGAGTCTTTCAGTACCATGGTGCTGAACACAAAGTCATTCATACCTTCGAAGCAGGGGAGCAGCTTTCGGTAGAAAACGCCAGGTGCCATACGATCCTCCATCCTCGGTGTGGAACTGCCTTTTTGCTTATTGTCATGGTGACGATGGTGCTGATATTCTCAGTGTTTCTCCGTGCCACCAATCTGAGTATGCGTATTTTGACTCGACTTGCATTGTTGCCGATTGTAACGGGGATATCATATGAAGTGATTAAACTGGCCGGCAGGCCGAATCCGCCAAAGTTCATTCAATGGATAATAGCGCCTGGACTCTGGCTGCAGAAACTCACCTGTAAAGAGCCGGATGATGACCAGATAGAAGTGGCAATCCGCGCTCTGACCAATGTGCTTGAGGCTGACGGCGCTTAGGTTAAGCCTGACTTACGTGTGCCGGACCTCGATGCCGTTTTCCTCAAGGGGGTGAGATGAGATGCAGAGTAGACTTGATGAGATTGAACAGCGCTATATTGACCTTGAAAGAGAGCTCTCTGATCCTGAAGTCCTGGCTGATCAGGAAAAGTTTAAGAGTGCAGCCAAGGCTCACGCAGATCTTGAAAGAATTGTGACGAAGTATAGAGAGTATAAGAGCGTCAAATCTGATCTGGATGAAGTTGAGGAGCTCCAAGAGTCCGGTCCTGACGAGGAATTGGCTGAGTTTCTGGAGCAAGAGTTGAAGCGCTTGAAAGAGGACGAGGCCAGGTTGGAGCAGGAGCTCCGAATCCTCCTGCTTCCTAAGGACCCCAGCGACGAAAAAGACGTCATAGTTGAGATCAGAGGAGGAGCCGGAGGGGAAGAAGCTGCACTTTTCGCCGCGGACTTGATGCGGATGTACATGAGGTACGCGGAGAAAAACCGCTGGCGAACTGAGATCATGAGCTCAAGTCCTACTGACCTGGGGGGATTTAAGGAAGTTATCTTCAGTGTGCAGGGACGAGGCGCGTACAGCAGGTTGAAGTACGAAAGCGGAGTGCACAGGGTCCAGAGGATTCCCGACACTGAAGCTTCCGGAAGAATCCATACATCCACTGCTACAGTGGCTGTTCTGCCTGAAGCCGAAGAGGTGGAATTGGAGATAAAGCCTGAGGACTTGCGAATCGATGTGTTCAGGGCGACGGGACATGGCGGACAACACGTTAACACCACTGATTCAGCTGTTCGAATAACCCATATTCCCACAGGCATGGTAGTGACTTGCCAGGATGAAAAGTCGCAGCTGAAAAATAGAGAAAAGGCGTTGCGTGTTCTGCGTGCGAGGCTCCTTGACCAACTTAAACAGGAGCAAAAAGCGGAGCTGGACGAGGCCAGGCGCATGCAGGTGGGAAGCGGGGATCGCAGCGAGCGTATACGTACGTACAACTTCCCTCAGAACCGTGTGACTGATCACAGGATAAACCTTACCCTCTACAAACTGGGCGAGATCTTGGAGGGCAATATTGACGAGGTAATTGACGCCTTGGTCGCAGTTGATCAAAGCGAAAGGCTGAAGAAAATTGGCTGAACCTATTGGGATTGTTACTGCTAAAGATGCGCTTCTTGCGGCAGCCGGGCGATTGCGCGAAGCAGACATCCCAAGCGCGCGGTTGGACGCAGAGGTCCTCCTGGCGCATGTGTTAGGGGTGCGGCGCGAGTACCTCTATGCACACCCCGAAAGGCGTCTCAGCTTTAATGAATATGAAAGATACCAGGCAGTTCTGGAGCAAAGACTAACCAGGCTGCCTGTGGCTTATATTACAGGGAAAAAAGAGTTCATGTCTTTGGAGTTTACCGTCGATCAGCATGTGCTGATACCCAGGCCGGAAACTGAGGTCCTTGTTGAAGAGGTTATTTCCCGTGTTAGGCCTTGCGGAGGAGCGTTCTTGCCTTTAGCGAATCCGATGATTATTGCAGACATAGGAACCGGAAGCGGGGCAATAGCAGTGAGTATTGCCTGGTTTGTGGAAGATGCGCAGGTTATCGCTACCGATATCTCAGGTGATGCACTGGATGTAGCCAGGGCAAATGCCAGGAAGCATAACTTAGGCCACAGGATCAAGTTTTTGCAGGGAGACCTCCTGGCCCCTCTTGCAGATGAGGGGCTGGAGCACCGGCTTACCGCTGTTGTCAGCAATCCTCCTTACTTATCTAGGAGAGCTATGGCTTCTGTCACACCCGAAGTGGCACTTGAACCGAAATCAGCACTTTTCGGTGGCGAAGCAGGGCTTGATTTTTCTTTTGCTATCCTTGAACAAGCCAGGCCCTATCTGGTGCCGGACGGGTTTGTCGCGCTGGAAGTCGGCTACGATCAGGCCGAGGCTGTAGCAAGCTTCGCCAAGGAGGAATTGGGATACGGAAAAGTCGAAGTTATAAGAGACCTGGCAGGTATTGAAAGAGTAGTAATAGCAGGTCAATAATAAGCTTAAACCTGTCACGAGCCTGCATTTTAAGATTTTATGGGCTCTACAGTCCGGATACGGTTCACCGTCTGGGGACAAACGGTGTAAGAAAGTGAGCGTTTGAGACTGGACGGTAAAGGATGAATCCAGAGAAGCAAAGGGGTAGAAACGAGGTTTGAAAGAGACGCGAATAGTAAAAGTAAATCCTGATAGCCCCGATATTCATGAAATAAGGCAAGCTGCATCAATAATCAGAAACGGCGGCCTAGTCGCTTTTCCCACTGAAACCGTCTATGGCCTGGGGGCCGATGGGTTGCGAGAAGATACTGTCAACAAAATCTTCATTGCAAAGGGTAGGCCTCAGGATAACCCTCTTATTCTTCACGTGTCATCTCCGGACGACATATCGCAGGTTGCAACCTGCATCTCACCTGTAGTGGACAAGCTCGTTGAAGGCTTCTGGCCGGGCCCTCTTACGTTGGTCCTTCCGAAGAAGCCCCATGTGCCTGACGTGGTCTCAGGCGGCCTTCCGACGATAGGAGTCAGAATGCCTGACAATTTAATAGCTCTTACTCTTATTGCAGAATCAGGTACGCTTTTGGCAGCTCCCAGTGCTAATCTTTCAGGCAGGCCCAGCCCTACTCAGGCGAGTCACGTTGTGGATGATATGTGGGGAAGGATTGACCTGGTATTAGACGGGGGACCCACCAGGTTGGGCGTGGAATCAACTGTCTTGGATTTGACGCAAGATCCTCCGCTGATTCTGAGGCCGGGAAGCGTCACCCGTGAAGAACTCGAGGATGTGGTGGGGGTTGTCAACTTATTGGCAGAGAAAAAGGAAGAGAGGCCGTCTTCCGGAAAAACCTTGCCCGCCGCAAAATACCCGCATTACATCCTGGATACGCCGCTCTTTCTTTTTGAAGGCGAGCCTCAGGCTGTAATCAAGAGGATACAGGAAGAGGCGGAAAAGCTCCGTGAGCGATCAAAGAAGGTAGGAATCATAAGTTCTCTCGAGAACAAAGAACAATACCTGGATTATGCAGATGTGGTTGAAGTTGTCGGATCTAGATATGACATGACCAAGGTTGCAGCAAGTCTGTACAGTACCCTAAGAGAGGTCGAAGCACACAAAGTCCATGTTCTGCTTGCGGAAGGGTTCAGTGACAGGGGCCTTGGGTTTGCAGTGATGAACAGGCTGAGGGAAGCTGCGAGAGGCCGGGTCATCCATGTGTAACGTAGACTTATGACGATGTCTGATTTCTTGGTAGGGTCAGTGATTGGACTGAGGTTTGGATTTGGCAGGAGGTGAGTTGGCCCTATGCAGCAGCTGAGGAGAATCGTGCTGGTATGTTCGGGGAATACATGCAGGAGTGTCATGGCTGAGGCTATGTTGAGGCATGAACTTGAAAAGATCATGGGGGATCAGGCCAGGGACATAACAGTCACTTCAGCCGGTGTATACGCGTTTCCCGGCGATCCTGCATCTCGCCACGCTGAAGAGGCTATGAGAGAACTCGGCCTCGATGTGTCACTCCACAGGGCCGGTCGTGTTTCTCGTGAAGCCATGGACGACGCCGACCTTGTGTTAGCCATGACTGCTGCAATAAAGGATGAGCTGCAAAGAACCTACCCTGCCCTGTCTTCTAAGATGCAGACCCTCACTGAGTTCTCCGGCTTAGTTGATGAGTTTGGCTACGATATAAAAGATCCTTTCGGAGGTTCTCTTGAGATTTACAGGGAAAGTGCAAGACAAATAGGTATGGCTGTTGAAGAAGTGGCAAGAAAGATCAAAGACTCATTTGAACCAAGGGGCGATACTGATGAAGATCGGGATAGGAAGTGACCATGCGGGTTTTGAGATGAAGGAAAGCTTAAAGGCTTACCTCGGCTCGCTCGGGATAGAAGTCTTGGACTTCGGATCAGAATCCGCTGAAGCCGCAGATTACCCTGACATAGGTTATCCGGTGGCGAAAGCGGTAGCAGGTTCAAAGGTTGACATGGGTGTCCTGATATGCGGCTCAGGAATTGGCATGTCCATCGTTGCCAATAAAGTGCCGGGTGTTCGGGCGGCTTTGGTGGGAAATCCCGAAGTCGCCAGGCTTTCCAGGGAACACAACAATGCCAATATCTTAGTCCTCGGTGCCAGAGTGACGAGTCTTGATGACGCCAAGACTATAACAAAGGTGTTCTTAGAGACCGGATTTGCCGGAGGTCGCCACAAAAGGCGTGTAGATAAAATAGTTATGGGCGAAACCAGAAAGGAAGAGGCTTGCATGTCCAAAGTTCATCTAATTGATCATCCCCTTATCCAACATAAATTGTCTCTTGTCAGGGATAAGAACACGGGCTCTAAGGATTTTCGAGATCTCGTCGCTGAGATCTCCACTCTGATGGCTTATGAAGTCACTCGCGACCTGCCATTGGAAAAGATTCAGGTGGAAACTCCAATAGGTACAGCCGATGCTCAGGTTATTTCCGGGAAAAAAGTCGGGATTATCGCTGTTTTGAGGGCAGGCCTTGGAATGATAGAAGGGATGTTGAGGCTGATACCTGCAGCCAAGGTCGGACATATCGGAATTTACCGAGATCCTGATACACTGCAGCCCATAGATTACTACTGCAAGCTTCCGCCGGATGTGGGAGAACGCGATCTCATACTGGTGGATCCCATGCTAGCTACAGGCGGATCTGCTACCTCTGCAATAAGATTCCTTAAGGACAGAGGTGCAACCAACATTAAGCTGGTAGTACTTGTGGCTGCGCCGGAAGGTATTAAGATGGTGCAGGATAATCATCCTGATGTAGACATCTATACCGCTGCGATTGACAAGTGCTTGAATTCCCATGGATATATAGTGCCTGGGCTGGGAGACGCAGGAGATAGGCTGTTCGGCACCAAGTAGGCTCTTTTGCGGGGAGCGTGTCCGGTTTTGCGCTCGGACACATTTCCTGTTGCAGCGCGTGATCGGTGATTGCAGCGAGGGGTGTAAGAATCCCGCCAATCACCTGCAGGCCGGATTTTTCCCAAGGCGCCTCCGCTAGAGGCGCCGTCCCGAGCGCAACACCGATTACGAGCCGCCGAAGATGTGTGATGCAATCACCGACCACTCTCCACCGGAGATGGCTGGTGCGATCATCGATCACGCGCCACCCAATGCTAAGCATGGTCTCAGGTGGCAAACGCAGGGTTTGCCACCCGTCGCGGAAGGAATGATTAGGATTGAGCGGAAGAAATCAACGTCCGTCTTGGGATGAGTATTTCATAGGCATTGCAAAACTGGTTGCCAGCAGATCTACGTGCTTAAGAAGGCAAGTAGGTGCAATAGCGGTAAGAGACCGGCGCATTCTGGCTACCGGATACAATGGTGCACCTGCGGGACTGGCTCACTGTGCGGAAGTGGGATGTATAAGGGAGCAGCAGCAAGTGCCTTCAGGTCAGCGCCATGAGCTGTGCAGAGGGCTTCATGCGGAGCAGAATGTGATAATCCAGGCTGCTCTACACGGAATAAGTATCCAAGGGTCTACGGTATACTGTACAGACTATCCGTGTTCACTGTGTATGAAGATGCTTATCAATGCAGGAATCGAGGAGATTGTTTATTCCGGCGCTTACCCTGATGACTTGGCTTTGGAAATCGCTGAAGAAGCCGGTTTGAGAATACGCAAGTATACAGATTAATAGACGTAGCTTTGATAAGGTGCTTTTCTTGACATGTCCATATAGCTGGGTTAGAATGTGAACGATGGCCGTTTGTATTTCCTTAATCTTCAATGATACCTCATCATTATCAAGTGTACATACGCGAGATGCACTTACTTAAGGCCTCGAAGTGAGAGGAGAAAGCCGGCCTCGAATGATAACTTACATTCCAATCCTTTTAGAAGCCTGGGTCATATCGTTTGTCTTAACCCCCATCATACGTGCAGGGGCACGTCGAACAGGTCTTGTCTACATGCCGAATCCGCGTACCGTTCATGAACGCCCTATGCCCATTATGGGTGGGTTAGCTATTTTTATTGCGTTTTGTGTGACTGTTCTCCATCGGATAGGCCTCGGCTATGATATACCGGGCCTATTATTAGGTGGGCTTATTATTCTTCTGGTTGGGCTTTGGGATGACATAAGGGATCTCAAGCCGCTGGCTAAGTTGATCGGACAGATCCTGGCTGCTCTGGTTGCAATAAGGTTAGGCGTCAAGATCGAGTTTATTACCAATCCTTTTGGTTCTGGCATGATTTACCTGGGTTTCTGGGGAATACCCCTCACAGTCCTTTGGATTGTGGGAATGGTGAACATAGTCAATTTCCTTGACGGCCTGGACGGGCTGGCTGCAGGTGTATCTATTATTGCAGCTTTTGCTCTTTTTGCGGTGGCTTCGTCTCGTGGACAAGTCCTCGCCTCTATGCTTGCCGTAGCCTTGGCTGGGAGCGCGCTGGGGTTCTTGCCGTATAATTTCAATCCTGCCACCATCTTTATGGGTGATGCAGGCGCCATGCTCCTGGGCTTCGCGCTTGCTGTGATCTCGGTTGAGGGCGCGTTGAAAGGTGCAGCTACACTTGCTTTGGCTGTCCCTATGTTTACTCTGGGTGTGCCTATTGCTGATACGGTCTTTTCGATAGTCCGCAGAGTTCATAACGGTACACCGTTCTACGAGGCGGATAAGGAGCACATCCACCATCGGCTTGTGAGTAACGGGTTTTCCCACAGGGGAGCGGTAGTCCTTATATATGCGATCACAGGTTGCCTTGGACTGATGGCTATTCTTATGGCAAAGGCAGGTGTGACGCTTACCGGTTATATTGTAGTTGCTGCGCTTCTAAGCGTTATCTTAATATCCAGCCGAAAGCTCTGGATCATCCGCACGCGGGATACACAAAGAGGAGACGTAGAAACCCAGCATAGGTAAGTGATACGATACGAAGGTGCATTGCCGGATGACGCTGATATGTTGCATTAGACGTCTTCTGATCTGTAGAAGAGTCCGGCGGCTCATGTGTTAGATTGCGGGCTTCCTAATAATCAGAGTAAGAGCTATTGTAGGAGATTGTTGAAAGGGGATCGGAATGCCGAAGAAGAAAGTCATGGCAGTGTTCGGAACTCGTCCGGAAGCAATTAAGATGGCTCCGGTGGTGCAGGCTCTCAGGAGTTCCAATGAGTTGTCAACGGTTGTGGCTGTAACTGCCCAACACCGCGAAATGCTCGATCAAGTCCTTGACATCTTCGGTATTATCCCTGACTATGACCTCAACATAATGCAGGAAGGGCAATCGCTGTCTCAGATCACAATCCGCACACTGAGCGGGCTGGAAGAGGTGTTGGAAAAGGAAAAGCCTGATCTGATTCTGGTGCATGGAGATACATCCACAACATTCGCAGGTGCGCTCTGCGGGTTTTACCACCGCGTTCAAGTGGGCCATGTTGAGGCAGGCCTCAGGACCCGTGATAAGTACTCGCCTTATCCGGAGGAGATGAACCGGCGCCTGGCAGGGTGCCTTTCTGACATCCACTTTGCCCCTCTTGCCACACACAAGGATAACCTTGTGCGCGAAGGCACGCCTTGTGATTCAATCCATATTACAGGCAATACAGTGATTGATGCTCTCCTTGATATTGCGGGAATGCCGTTTGAGTTTACCTTGCCTGAACTTGCATCTATTGACTATTTGAATAGGAAAGTCGTGCTTGTTACTGCGCACCGCCGCGAGAATCTGGGGGAGCCGCTACGAAGGATTTGCTGGGCTATCAAGAGGCTCGTGGAAACAAGGCCTGATATTGAGGTGGTTTGGCCTGTCCACATGAATCCCGCAGTCAGAGACGACGTTTTTCAGATCCTGTCTGACATGCCCCGCATCCGTCTTTTGGACCCTGTAGACTATCAAACAATGGTAGGTCTCATGTCCAGGTGTTACCTGGTCCTTACAGATTCCGGCGGCTTACAGGAAGAAGCGCCTTCTTTGGATAAGCCGGTCCTTGTGCTGAGAGACGTCACGGAGCGGCCTGAAGGTGTCGATGCAGGGACTCTGGCTGTTGTGGGCACAGATGAAGAGAGAATCATCACGTTTACGCAGAGGCTTCTTGATGATGCCAATGAGTACAGAAAGATGTCTGAGGCGCCTAACCCTTACGGCGACGGACAAGCTGCACTCCGCATTCGTGACGCGATCCTGTGGAGGTTTGGGCTGGTTCCGGAGAAGCCTGTGGATTTTCAGGGATAATCTGGGCATAATACATGCTATAGGTAAATAGGTTTATGTTTCCAGTTGAAGCCTGATTCTGGCGATGATAGACTGATGGACGAGGTTCTTTTCTAAAACGCTGATATTTCTGCTTATTGAGTGCTGAGTTGTGCTGGGTTGAGAGGAGGAAGTTGTGTGGAAACTCTCCTCGTTCAAGGAGGAGCAAGATTAACCGGACGCGTGGCAATATCAGGGGCAAAGAATGCCGCTTTGCCTGTTATTGCTGCTGCCCTCCTTACCGGAGAGACGGTGAACCTTTCAGGCGTGCCAGGCCTTGACGATATAAACACCATGTGTGAGCTCCTGGAGAGTGTCGGTGTAGGTGTTCACTGGGGTCCGGGATGCCTTTCCCTTAATGCCCAGGATGCAGTTGCAGGAGAAGTCTCTTATAACCTCGTAAAACGCATGAGGGCTTCATTTCTTATCGCCGGTCCGATGTTGGCCAGATTCGGTTACACCCGCATGCCCATGCCCGGAGGCTGCGCTATAGGTTCGCGGCCGATAGATCTCCACCTTAAGGCTTTCAGTGCCATGGGGGCGGAGCTGTCTGTGGAAAGTGGGTATATTGAAGCACGTGCTCCCAACGGCCTTAAGAGCGCTCATATATATTTCGACTATCCCAGCGTAGGAGCGACTGAAAACGCGATGATGGCGGCTGCTCTCGTCCGGGGCGATACTGTCTTGGAGAACGTGGCCAGGGAACCGGAAATCGTAGATCTTGCAAACCTCTTGACTAAGATGGGTGCGAAAGTCGTGGGTGCAGGCACAGGTGTCATCCGAATCCGTGGTGCAGGCGAGCTGCAAGGCACAAGCCATACAGTCATCCCCGATCGGATAGAGGCAGGCACGTACATGACAGCTGCAGCCATCACCAAAGGCGATGTAATCCTTGAGAATGTAGTGCCTGAGCATCTTACCGCAGTAATCGCTAAGTTGCGCGAGATCGGCGCTCATGTTGATGTGGAAGAATCGGAGATTCACGTTTTTTCGGACAAAGAGCCTACTGCAGTAGATATAAAGACCATGCCGTATCCGGGCTTTCCAACGGATCTTCAGGCTCAGTTTATGGCACTTCTGTCTTTAGCTAACGGAATGAGTATTGTTACTGAGACTGTCTTTGAAAACAGATTCATGCATGTATATGAGCTTGCTCGGATGGGTGCGAAGATAAAGATCGACGGAAGAGCCGCGATTATCGAAGGCGTAGGCGGCTTGTCAGGTGCTCCGGTGGCTGCAACTGATCTTCGGGCAGGAGCTGCCCTTGTCATTGCCGGTTTGGTTGCTAACGGAACGACCGAAGTAGTCAATATCGCGCATATAGACCGGGGTTACGAGGATCTTGAAAAGAAGCTATGCGCCCTTGGGGCCAGTATAACCCGGAAATCCCCTTCTGAAAAGGAAAAAGCCTCTGCTGCGACTGCCTCATAGTATTTCCCTGTTCTAATCGATCCTTCTGCCGAGTATAGATAAGTCTATAGGTAGATCAATAGACAAGCGGTTATTTCTTAGCAGGAGGAACACAATATGGGCCAATGGATCATTGTGTGCGTCGGGTTTTGTGTTCTCGTGGTGATTGTCATCCCTTCAATCATCGTCAGAGGATGCGGACTTACTACTTCCCCTCCCACTCCCCCATTGAGTTCTGATGAGGACACTGTCAAGGTTTTCGTCGTTCCTTCCAATGAGATTCAGGAAATGCCGTTAGAAGAGTATATAAAAGGAGTAGTAGCTGCAGAAATGCCGGCATCTTTCGGCATTGAAGCTCTGAAGGCGCAGGCTGTGGCAGCTAGAACATTTGCTCTGAAAAAGATGACAGCTTTCGGCGGGACAGGATGCACTGCTAATCCGGGGGCGGACGTGTGCACAGACCATACGCATTGTCAGGCATGGATATCCCAGGATGAATTGCGCGAAAGGGTAGGATATATCAATTACCCGATATACGCGAGGAAAATCCAAGACGCAGTAAACTCTACAAGGGGACTGGTCACCGTATACCAGGGGAACTTGATAGAAGCTTGCTACCATGCTGCATCAGGAGGAGCCACTGATAACTCAGAAGAAGTGTGGTCTAATCCTCTTCCGTATTTGCGAGGTGTCTCTACTGAGTTCGAAGCAAAAGAACCCGATTTCCGCAAGGAGTTCAGATTTACCATGGATGACCTTGAGAAGAAGCTGGATACCAGCTTAAAGGAGCAGAAAGCAACGACGTATAAGGTTGCAGGCAAGGACGTCCAGGTCATCTCTACAGAGCGGATGGATAAGCCCATTGAGATACTGGCTGCATCTAAAGCAGGCCGTGTCAAAGAAATCCGAATCGGAAACAAAGTATTCAGCGGGTACACGTTGAGGACCCTTTTGGGCCTTCCCTCGACTAAGATGACTTATCGTGTAGTCGGGAATGAAATCCTTATTGTAACCACAGGGTACGGCCATGGTGTCGGAATGTCCCAGTATGGAGCCAATGTTATGGCTGAAGCAGGAAAGAGCTTCGAGGAGATCCTTAAGCACTATTACCAGGGGATCGAGGTCGTGAGTTACACTGAATAGGCGGCTATTAGATGATCGACGATTCTGATAGGTATACGTAGATAGGTATACGTGGATAGGTATGCCTGCTGTTTAGGTGCCTTAAAGTGTCCCTATGCTTCGGCGGTCGGTATTGCACGTTGCAATCACCGACCAGTTGTTCAAAAAGGCGCATACGGCTCTCATGATGAGCCAACCGGCAAGCGAAAAACGTCTGCACCTCTCCTATCGGCTTATCTCCTGAGCCATCTGCGGCCGTGGAAAGTCACGAAACTCTTTGATTGGCTTACGAGTTAAGCCATTCTACTGCCATAAAGCCTCCAGAACGTCCGGAACGGCTTAACGTGTGAACCATTCGCCAGCCGAAACAGCGCTAAATGAGTGTTGTTGGCTTTCGATAAGAGCCATCCGGCTACACTAAAGCCTCGAAATCGCTCTAGGTGGCTCACGCAATGAGCCGATCTTCAGCAAAAAGCTGCCAAATCATATCTTATTGGCTCACTAGGTGAGCCATCCTCCAGTCGAACCGCGCCTATAGAGACGCAAATGGCTCGTAGAATGACCCAGGCGGCGCCTGAAAAACACCTATAACGCTCTGATTGGTTCAGCGGATGAGCCGTTCGAACCCGTGGAAGCCCCGGAGACCGCTGGATCGGTTCACGAAATGAGCCGTTCAGCCGCTGAAGGCACCGCTGACGGTTCCCGTTGGCTTCGCAGGTGAGCCACCCTTCAGTCGAACCGCGCCTATAGAGACGCAAATGGCTCTCAGAATGAGCCAATCTGCGACCAAAGGCTCCCAAATTATGTTTCTTTGGCTCTGTAGGTGAGCCATCCTCCAGTCGAACCGCGCGAAACGAAGCGTGGATGGCTCACCCGGTGAACCAATTAACTACCTAAAGAGCCTCAGACTGTTTTCATTGGCTCTCGAGATGCGCCATTCAGCAACGGAAAGGCTCTTAAATGAATGTGACCGGCTTACGGTAGGGTCCGAGGAGGGGGCGGGGAACCGCTGAAGCATGAATTCTCTGTTCGGGAATCCTCTGTTTGGGAACATTGTATCTGAGAACCCTCTATCTGAAACTCCTATATCTGAAAAACCCTCTATTTGTGAATCCTCTATCTGTAAATACTTTGTCTGTAAATCCTCTGTCTGTATAGACAGGAAAGTATTGGAGAGAATATTGTCTGGGGTGATGCTATGGAGAGTAGTGCAGATAAGAAGCACCCTAAGACAAAATCTCCATCTGATAAGAAAAACCAAGCTTCCGGTTTCAAAGCCAGGATCGATGCGAGCCTACGGAGCATCCGCGAGTTCTTCGTAAAGATGAGGAATGATATGCCTCCTTTAAGAGACATTGTTGTTTTGGTTGCTCTAACCGTGATTGCTTTTTCATCCGGATTCTTTGTCGGCAGAGCGACTATGGAGCCCATATTGCCAAGTGATTTCGTGACTACCCAGGAAATCGATGTCCATGGGACGAGCTCTCAATTAGCTGATGCTACTGTTATGGAAGGTGCAATGCCAGGAGAAGGCACAATACCGGGAGAAGGCACGATACCAGGAGAAAGCACAATGCCGGGAGAAGCTGCAATACCGGGAGAAGGCGCAATATCAGAGCGACGTGCGGTTCCAGGAGAAAGTGTGACACCCGGTGATAGCGCAATACCGGGAGACGGTGCCGCACATCAGACTGCGGTCCAAGAGTCTGCCGGTGTGACGGAAAGCCCTGGGGCTTCGAAAGGGACAGATACAACCCCATCATCGGTCCATGTTAAAGACGCAGGAGTTGTAGGGCCTATACCGGCTGAGATCCCGCCTGAGAAATCAGCAGGAGAAAGCGCCGGATCTGCCGGCAAAACTCCCGCGAAAACCGAGTCAACCGCGCCAACCGGTGAAAGCTCTGTATCCGCCGGAACGAGTGCTGCACCTGTTGGAGAAAGCACCGCATCTACCAAGGAAAGTGGAGTTAAAGAAAGTCCGGAGCCCACACAAGGACGGACTGAACCGGCCAAGGTGAGTACTGCGCCTGTAAGGGAGAGTACTACACCTGCCACCACGAGCACTACTACCAGAGAAAGTGCAGCACCTGCCAAAGAAAAGATGGTAATGCCTGTTCAAGGAAAGATCCTGTCAGATTTCGGATGGCGGAAACACCCTGTGTATCGGGATTGGCGGTATCATACGGGGGTCGATATTGAGGCACCCGACGGCTCTCCGGTAGGTGCAGCCTTTTCAGGCAAAATCGTCGGGTCAGACACCGAAAGGGAGCTTGGCCTGTGTGTCGTCATTGAGCATGCAAACGGTATCACGACAAAGTACGGTCACCTGGAGTCAGTCTCTGTGAAGCCGGGAGATCAAGTGAAGCAAGGACAGATTATAGGAAGATCCGGCTCGTCAGGTGTTACATCAGGGTCATATCTCCACTTTGAAGTGGTTTCTCAAAACGAAGCAGTGGACCCTTTAACATTTCAGTAATGCCGTAACACTTCGGTAATCCTATACTGTTCTCTCATAGGTAAGCCTGACATATCTCGCTGTTCCAGGAATATACATGGTATTAAACCGGGGCAGGGGGGCAGCGAGTATGAGGGATTACATTCGGCGTAGAGTGCTTGACATTGCCGGCCACATTATTGAGACTAAGTCTACTGTCAGACAGACGGCCAAGATTTATAATGTCAGCAAGAGTACTGTGCACAAGGATGTAACCGAGAGACTTCCCTTGATAAGTAAGCCTCTCTCGAAAAAAGTCAAAAAAGTACTGGAGCAGAATAAGGCAGAACGTCATATTCGTGGCGGGGAAGCGACAAGAAGGAAATATAGAGAGAAAAAACGGCGATAGGTGTCTTCTCTCTTTGGAGGAAATCTTCGCAGTACGTAGAAGAAACTACCTTGCGACGGTTTTTTGTTATTTCTACATTGGATAAGCCTTCCAATCCGGCTGCATTGAGGAACCGTCCTATTCACGCATCTAGGAGGAATAAACCCATGCTCGGGCTGTCTATGGATATCGGGATTGATCTCGGAACAGCCAATACAAGGGTTTACGTCAAAGGGAAAGGAGTAATATTCAGCGAGCCGTCAGTTGTTGCTGTTGACGGCGAAACACGCAAAGTGTTAGCAGTCGGTGGAGAGGCCCGCAGGATGATTGGGAGGACTCCCGGTTCCATATCAGCTATCAGGCCTATGAGGGACGGAGTTATTGCCGATTATGAGATAACCCAGGCGATGCTCCGTCATTTTATAAACCGTGCATGTGGCAGAAAAGTCCTGATACGGCCCAGGGTAATAATATGCATTCCTTCCAGGGTAACAGGGGTCCACAGAAGGGCAGTGCTTGAAGCCGCATCGCAATCCGGGGCAAGGCAGACCTATCTCGTGGAAGAGCCTATGGCCGCAGCTATCGGAGCAGGCCTCGACATATGGGAACCTTCCGGCCATATGGTTGTTGATGTCGGTGGAGGGACAACTGATATTGCAGTCATCTCCCTTGGCGGAATCGTTGTTGCTGATTCCTGTGCAATCGGAGGAGACAAGTTTGATGAAGCTATCATCAGATATGTCAGACGCGAGCATAACCTCCTGATAGGAGAGCGCACCGCGGAAGACATCAAGATCCGAATAGGGTCAGCTTATCCCGTGAGTTCGACCGAACCCGCGGAGACTGCGGAAATGCGGGGAAGGGATTTTGTCACAGGGTTGCCAAAGGTTATGAACTTAAGCTCCTGGGAAGCTTACGAGGCTCTTTTTGAACCTGTCAGCGAGATTATCAACAGTGTCAAAGGAGTCCTGGAACGGACTCCTCCTGAACTGGCTGCAGATATTATTGACAGGGGAATAGTCTGCACCGGCGGAGGCGCCCTTCTCAATGGATTTGTGAAGCGGCTGTCAGAAGAGCTGGGAATTCCTGTCCACATCGCAGAAGACCCCATGAGTTGCGTGATTATCGGTACAAGCAAGCTTTTCGGGTCACCGGAGTTTCTCAAAAACAGCATGGTAGCAGGCTCTATACCTGTGTAAACCGACGTCTTGTGCGTTCCGGCCTGATCACCTCCGGAATCCTCAAAAAGATCCATCCGGAACCATCTTTCTTTCAAGAGGATAACAGGCTTTAATATAGAACTGAAAAGGTTAAGGTTGCCTGTGGAAGGAGGTCTACTTATTTCATGAAACACCCCTGCAATTGTGTGGGAGTTCGGGCAGCTATTGCTTTCTGTATCATCTTCTTGCTCATTGCGGCACCTTGCAGTGCCTCGTGGGTGACAATCGGTGAAGCCTACAAAATCCACGACGCAAGGCTGGCCATTGATGAAAGCGGAACTATTCTTCCTGTGCCTGCCGTTATTAAAGGCAATGCTCTCCTTGTGCCAGCAACCTTCGTAGCTGAAATCCTAAATATCTCCATGAGATACGATCCCGGTGCAGAAAGGGTTTCTTACAGCGTACCCGGCGGTGAATTTGAAGTCTTGCTCGATCGTACGGACTGGCAGCTATCTTCCGGCGAGAAGAGGACCTTTACCGAACCTCCTGTCAGTATAAACGGTGTTCCTTTTGTCCCTGTCGAGCTTCTTAGAGTAACCGGGGATTACGATGTGTCGTGGGACTTGCGGGCAATGGAAGTCCATATCCGCAGGCCTTGGCTCATAGATGAAATGGCCCATCTGACCCAGGTAAGGCATGGAATCCATCCTGACAAAGTCAGGGTTGTGTTTCATGTGACAAAGGAAGTCCCGTTCAAGGTCATGCAGATGAAAAACCCGCCCAGAGTGGTAATTGATTTTGAAGATACATACTTGGATAAGGCTTTTGATGCACTCTTAGACCATGTGGCAGTCAGTCAAGTAAGACTTTCCGCTTTGGAGCAAGGAAAGGCCAGGGCGGTTATAGACCTCAATTACGCGCTTCCTGATGTGACCGCGTTCTGGCTGCAGGATCCTGTACGGCTTGTTGTAGATGTGCCGACGGTCTACAGCAGTATTTCCGCGCTCACCATCGGCCCCGGAATCCGCTACATTACCTTGAACAGCGGAACTCCTTCCGGCCCTGTTGTCGTTGATGTCCTCGAGATCGACGTAAGTGACGAAAACGTAGAGGTAAAGACTGCCCTTGCAGGTTCTTATGACAGTTTCGGCCTGGCCCCTGTCAGTGAACTTGTATCACGGTCTGGCGCGATAGCAGGGGTTAACGGCGTGTTTCACGCGTCAGACGGCACACCTCTCGGCCTCATCATCGTAGACGGAAAACTCAAGAGCTTGCCGATTATGAACAGGACTGCCATGGGGATTACCCGTGATAGAAGGATCCTCATTGATAATGTGTCAGTTGACACATCAGGCAATTTGACTCCTGATTGGTTGGCAGAAGGAGTGATATACGCTGTAGGTGGCGGTCCGCGGCTGGTAAAGGATGGAGAAATCCATGTGACTTCCCTTGAAGAACAGTTCAAGCCGGATGTAGCTTCAGGCCGTGCTCCCCGAACTGCTGTCGGAGTGACCGACGACGGCAAGCTCCTTTTGATTGCTGTTACCGGGCGCAAGGCATACCACAGCGTCGGAGTGACCTTGGACGAATTAGCCCACATCGCACTTGAGTTAGGTGCAAAGGATGCAATGAATTTAGACGGCGGGGGCTCTTCCACAATGGTTGTTCGCAACTTTGTCATGAATACCCCGTCAGACGGGAGAGAACGAAAAGTAGCTGACGCGATTCTTGTGTTTGCCGGCACACCTGAGACAACGTCCGAGAGTCCGTAACACAGGTGAGCGACATGCGATTGAATCATGTGATTGACCCATGGGAATGACGCATGTGATTGGCGAAGAATGGTGAAGGGAGAATCTTACTGATATGATTGTAGGCTGGATCAATGGGAAATCAGCAGGTAAAAAGCTTTTTACAGCAACTGTTGCAGTTGTCTTGGGTTTACTGCTAATAGGATTCGGGGTGTTTCCGTATTCTGAGGCAGAAGCGCAGCAGGATCCGGAGTTTATGCCCATTTCCCAGGTGATGCCCGGGATGAAAGGTATTGCCAAGACTGTCTTCTCGGGTACAAAGATAGACACCTTTGACATAGAAGTCTTGGCTGTTATGAAAGGCGGGGCAGCCTCAGGCGATTATGTTCTTATAAAGGCAAGCGGAGACGCCATAGAAGCAGTAGGCGGGCTGGCATCAGGAATGAGCGGAAGTCCCGTGTATGTAGACGGACGTCTTATCGGTGCAATAACCCACGCCTTAGATGCAGGTTCCGATCCGTATCTCGGCCTTGTTACCCCTATCGGAGAAATACTCAGAGTGTTCGAAGCCCAGCAGGGATATCACGTTGCAGCCGGCCCGTTGGGTGATCCTGTCGTAGTCAGCGAGGGCTTGAAGACGCAGCTAGGCCTAGACACTGAAGCTCCTTTAGTGATGGCCCCTGTAAAGAGCCCTGTAATGCTGAGCGGAATCAGAGGACGGGCATTTCAATCCTTGGCAGAGAAGTTGAAAGGATACGGCCTTCAGCCGGTAAGCGCAGGGATTGCCCAAGCCCCGTCTACACAGGATGAAGTCTCGCTTGAGCCAGGCTCAGCTGTAGGCGTGCAGCTCATGAGAGGCGATGTTTCCGCTACTGTCATTGGTACTGCAACTTACAAAAAAGGCGACCTTGTGGTAGCATTCGGACACGAAGTGCTTCTTATGGGAAAAGCAGGTTACATCGCAACCGCAGCTGAAGTGCATAGGGTTGTGTCTTCAATCCTCAGGTGTTTCAAAGTAGGGAGCCCTCTTAATGTCGTTGGTGCAGTAACGCAAGACCGCTCCACAGGAGTGCTTGTTGAATTAGGTGGGGCGCCTCGGACCATTCCTGTGGCCTTGACTGTAAAGGACAAAGATACAGGTGCGGTAAGGACGTTCAGCGCTGAGATTGTCAAGAGCGAAGCGCTCATTGACAGCTTCCTGTTTACATTCCTTATAGAGTGCCTTGACTCTGCAATAGACAGGATCGGGCAAGGCACAAGCCTTGTCAGCTTTGAGATCAACACTGAAAACCTTGATACGCCGATTTCAAGGGAAAACATGTTCTACAGTTTTGCCGACATATCGGCAATGTCCACCGGAGAGCTCCTTGATGTTCTCGTTGCGCTGGTGGATAATGAGTTTCAAGAAGTCGATGTCACCGAGATTAAAGCCTATATGGAGATTGAGGAGCAGAGGAAAACAGCCCGCATTCTCCATGCTGAAGCTGAAAAGGAGGACGTCTTGCCTGGTGAAACTGTAGAGATAAAAGTCAGTCTCCGTCCTTATCGAGGTGAGCCCGAGATCAAAAGTGTGTACGTGGAGATTCCTGAGTACGCAGAATCCGGGACACTCTACCTTACGGTTCGGGGTGGAGGCACCCTGAGTTCTGAGGAAGAAGAGCACGACACTAAAGATGACGGTTCTCCCGTTGAAAGCCTGGAGAAATACATTCGCGACATGACCGAAAGGGAGAAAAACAATGAAATAGTGGTAGAGTTCTTCCCAGGTAGGGAAGAGGAGTTCGATGAGGCAATTTCAGATGAGGCGATTCCAATAGATGAAGGTGTTTTGGAGACAGACACAATGCCTCTTGCAGCAAATCTTCAAGTGGAAGATGAGATTCCGCAGCGCGCGGAAGAGACGGCGCCTCGGCTTGACGAAGTCGAAATGGACCTGGATGAGCCGGATGACCTGGTAAAAGTCGTAGTCTCAACGGATTATGTAATCGAAGGCGAGACAGAGCTGAAAGTGACTGTTATTAGGTAGTTTGGCTCTACTTTCCATCAGTAGCATGAACTGGCGCCCCTGCGCGCAGCGTGGGGGCGCTTACTTATGGAGGAATGAAATACTTTACGTCGAACTATGTTTAAGCTGGGAGGGGAGATTATGCCATCTTCATTGGGCAAAAGGAGAATAGTGCTTGTAGTGGCAATTGTTGTCATTGCTGCGGCGCTTCTCTATGCCTATGGCAATCTCCTCAAGATCCGGAACGCCCTTCTCCAAGCTGCGCGTGAACCCATACAAAAGACCCTCGAGCAAGCCCTCGGGTTCGATGTGGGGATCGGATCTATCACAGGTAAGAACTTAAACGAAGTAGTATTGTCTGACTTGTCTTTTTCAGACGGTTCCGGTGCCGATGTTCCGGTTTTTTCAGCCGGCCGAGTGGAAGTAAGCTATTCCCTGTTTGATGTCATCACGAAACGTAAGAGCATTGCCCAAGCCATAACAGGCATACTTCTAATCGAACCCGACCTTAGGATAGAACTCCCACCGGATTTTAGGCTTTCAGAGGTCGATACGGATTTCCAACTGGAATCCGCAGGTGGTTTCCTGGATGGATTCCAAGGTTCAATATCTGTCAAAGACGGAAGATGCGAAATCATTGGAATTCCGGGACTGGGAAGGCCTGTTGTCCTTTCAGGAATAACAGGGGCAGCTGTGTTCACCGGGTTTGAGATCGCAGGCGAGATCCGGCTGCTCGCAGGAGACGAAAACCGGACTCGCATAGCAGCAACAGGCGGATATGATCTCATGACACATGGGTTAACATGCGATATCGGCCTCAGCGGGCCTGTATCCGGAGACCTGTTAAGAGATGTGTCAGGTGTTTTAGATGCCCTCTTAGCTGAATCAGTTGAACCCGGCGAAGATAGCCAAGGGATCCCTGCAACCGCAAGAGAGATCCTGAGTATCCTTGATGCTGCTAACCTTCATGGCGGAACAGTCAACATAGAGGCCCACATAAGGCCTGAGCCTGACGGAGGAAGCAGGATTCGAGGTAACGTCAATATAGCGGGTGCCGAGTTCAGTGCGCCTGCCATCACTCTGGACAGCATAACTCCGGATGCCGGAGAGTATGCCGGAGAGTTGCGAGATGTTGATGTCCGTTTGAGCCTTGCTTTAGACTTTCAACTTGATAACGAAGGCCTCGCCTACCAGGGGATGAGCCGCCTGGATATTCTGAGTCTTGAATGGCATGACGAGGAGTTAGGATTTGGGAAAACCGCGGCGCAAGGTAAGGCAGAGGTTGAGTTCTGGAAGAACCCTGAAGATGAGTTTCTGTCCTTTGAAGGGGACGTGGCTTTAGATACCCCATTCCTGTCAGCAGGTGAAGCCTTGAAGAAAGCCGTTGAGCTTGAGGATTCTTCTCTCAAGTTGGAAGGGCCTGCACGTATCAACCTTGCACTTGCCGGAAGGCGAGACACAGGGATAGAGACTTACGGCACTGTAAGAATGGATAAGGCGGTTATGAGCGCGTTTGAGGTATTCCCGGGGATGAAGGAAATATCAGGAGATATTGAAGGCTCCTTCACCTTCAGAAGCTTCGGGAAAGCCCTCACAGGTTACGAGGGACAGGTAAGGCTGATTTCAGGGTACGCTGATTCTGCGTTTCCCGAGCAAGGCATTGAACTGCTTCAAGGAGAGTTAAAAGGGGCTTTGGGATTCTCCAAAGAAGAAGGAGAAAACCTGACATATACAGGCTTCCTTGATGTCGTAGATGCCGGCGTAGTTCTTGACTATAAGCTTCTGCCTGATAAGCCTTCCGGTGAGGAGGATCTTTCCGGAGAGATCAGGTTATCTGAGGGAGCTTTAGAAGGTAGGTTCGAATTTCGAGGAGAGTTTCCGGGGATCTTCAAGTATGACGGCGTGCTGAAGCTTAGAGACGGTTTGGCAGAGGTTGACGGCACCATTGAAACGGCAAGGCTTGAAGTGTCAGATATGAGAGCCGGTGGAGATATTATAATTCGAGGCGAGTTGCCCGGGACGACAGAGTACGGCGGAAAGATCAGTCTTTCAGAAGGAGCGGCTAAGGTCTACGAAGGGTTGCCATGGCTGAAACACGCCCAGGGGCTGGTTTCCTGCGCCATAGACTTTGTGGCAAATTCTGAAGGATCGTTGAAATACAGCGGAGATGTGAACATCAGTAAAGCCACACTGGAAGCATCAGATGCCGCTTCCGGAATAGAGGAGTTTTCAGGTGAAGGCTCGCTCAACATCAGCTTCCGTGGCGAAGGGGACACTGTTTTACAGTATGAAGGCAGCGGGCGTATAGAGCAAGGCAATCTCGTAGCTTCAGAAATCGCAGAAGGTATACGGCGCTTGGAAGGCCCGATTACCGGTACTTTAGGTTTCAAAGGGAAGCATCAAGAAGACACGGCTGTTGAACTGATTATATCTACCGGCAGGTGCGCTGTGGAGGCAGAAGAGTTCGGTGGTTTCATACGCTCTCTCAGCGGAAATGCCGAAGGATGGGTGCGATTTGTTGCCCAAGGGCCTAACGTCCAAGGCTATACCGGTGAAGTTATGATAGAGAACGGCTCTTTTGTTGCAGATGAAGCTATGCCCGGTCTTGTGAAAGCCCGAGGCTTAGGTGACCTTGACATAAAGTTCTCATCATCCGGTGAAGGCGATCTCACATATTACGGAAAAGCAACAGTGCATTCAGCCGACATCAGCACAAAACACATTTACCAGGGCATTGACAGCCTTGATGGAAGCGCAACTTCTGAATTCTCTTTCAGAAGCACAGGTGAAGGAATCGAATACGACGGAGTTCTGAATGTTGCATCCGGCACAGTCGTGCTTAAGGACTTGATTGAAGGATTTCACCGGCTTGACGGTGATGTAGTCCTGGATTTGAAGTTCCAAGGCGGTGCTTCAGGCGGGTCTTTCCAGGGTGATGCAGTTGTCTCTCGTGGAAGGCTCAAAGCGGGTAAATTGCTGAAAGGAATCGAGTCCATTGAAGGTGACGCCCGGCTGGAGATCTCGTTTTCAGGAGGCTCAGGCCTTACACCGTCATATAACGGTACGCTTAGTTTAAGCGAAGCTTTGTTTAGTGCATCAGATGTCATAGACGGTGTCAAAAGCCTTGTAGGCAAGGCCAGGAGCACGATTCGCCTTGAAAGCCGGTCTGACGGTGCTGTTTCATTGAAAGGCACAGTTGATTTGTCAAGCGCATCTTTTGCGGCAGACCGGATTTATCCCGGGATTAGAGAACTCAGCGGAAACGGTGCAGCTCATTTGAGCTTCGAAAGAATCCCAGACGGCAGCGTGTCCTTTGAAGGCAAGGTTCTAATAATGAAAGGAATCCTTGGCCTTGAAGCAGTCAGCGAACTGCTTGATAACATCGTTGCTGAGATAGATTTTGATGGCGAGTCCGTAGATATCAAGGGAATGACCGGAGACTTCGGAAGGTCACGGTTTGAGGCATCAGGCTTATTATACTTAGGTCAAACGCCTGAGATAGATATCACAGTGAGAAGTAGGGATTTGGCCTTCGAAGAACTGGGAGAAATCGTTGTGGCAGGTGCGCCTCTTAGCGTGTCAGGCAATGCTGTGCTTGATATAGCTATTAAAGGATTCTACCCGGACTTGGATTTCACAGGTGAGGTTTCGTTTTCAGGCGTGGAGATCCAACATGCCCGATTGCCTTCACCTGCTTCAAATGTTGAAGGCGTAGTCAGGCTGTTAGGAACCAGCATAAGCACAGATGGGCTCATAATGATGCTCGGAGATTCTGCTGTCGAGGTTGAAGGCTCAATTACTGACCTGGGCAACCCCAGTTTTGATATTAACGTATACGCCGGCGATATCGGGTTAGCCGATGTTAAAGACCTGTTTAACCTGGACATCCCAGGTGATATGAAAGGGAGAGGCGAGTTTTCCGTGAACATTGCAGGGCCTTTTGAGGATCTCTGGGCAGAAGGCAGGTTCCGGGTATCAGATCTCTCCTTTGAAGTCCTGGGAAAACCTGTTGAAGCAACAGAGGCCAAAGGGCGGTTCAGCTACGGAAAGAACGGTATCACTCTTTCTGATACTGTAGTTGCTGCTATGGGCGGAGAGATTTCAGTAAGCGGTGTTGCCCTCTTCAAGCAAGCGGAAGATGGCTTGGGACAGAATCCATGGACGTGGCTGTCCCTTGAGTTAGATGAGCTTCCGGCAAAGGAAGCTGCATCCTACTTTGCATGGGAAGACATCATAACCGAAGGTGTTTTGTCAGGCAAGGTCGTGCTTGAGGCTGAGCGAGATTTCTGGAGTGTTCAAGGAGCGTGCACTGTCCAAGACGGCTCTCTTAATGTCTACTCCTTTGACAATCTAAAGGTGGACTTCACAGCAGATGAGGAAAAGGTGATCATTGACGGGCTGGTGTCAGAAGGCCCTGACGGGAATCTGACTGCTAAAGGAACAGTCTATGATAATGCCGATTTTGAGCTGCAAGTGGCTGCACAGGCGGTTAGCCTGGAAAAGCTGAGTGACCTTCTTGAATACCCGGAGGTTACAGGCACCGGCGATTTCCTCGGGACTGTTTCAAGCAAGGAGAAGGCCCTTTCCATAGACGGACTCCTTGAACTTACGAATCCCGCGATTGGCGAGATTGAGCTGGACTCAACAGTAGGCCGTGTGAGCTTCAAGGATAGCGTAATCCGCCTTTTCAATACGTCAGTGGTTAAAGGGGATGCAACCGGACAGATTTCAGGAGTAATAGAGCTTGGCGGAGAATACCCTGAATTCGACCTTGTTGCGACTGTTAATGCATTGCCTGTTGATGACCTTGCATCTGTTTTAGGGCTTGGTGAAATCCCGCTGCGAGGAGCGCTTTCCGGTAAGGCTGCTTTTTCAGGGACGACAAAGAGCCCGGAAGCCGGCGGAGAAGTGAGGCTTACATCAGGTGAGATACACGGCATCAAGCTGGACGATTTAAGAACAGGCTTTGCATATTCCGAAGATACCCTGAACATAGAGGATTCATTAATCGAGATGGGCGGTATTAGGATCAGCGCAGCAGGAAACATAACACGTGAAGGCAAGCTCAGTCTCGATGTCCGTGGCGAAGATTTCGATTTGTCGAACCTGCCTGTGGAGATCCCCGACAACCCGGTAAAAGGGGGAAGAGCCGGTTTTACCGGAAGGATAACAGGTCAGCTCAGTAACGTACATTTGGAAGGGCAGATTGTCGCAGAAGATGTGCAAGTCTTGGACGCCGTATTGCATGATGTAACTTGTCACATGGAACTAGGCAATGATGATATTAGATTGACCCAGGTAGTAATCAAGGACGGATTAGGCCAGGTCATGGCTGAAGGAAACATAGGCTTAAATGAGGACAGAACGATAAACCTCACATTGACGATAGAGGAGATTGACTCAAAGACCGCCCTTGGAGTGATACGCCCCGGAAAGAGAGATCCCATTGAAGGTAGGATCAGCGGCAAAGTCGTTGTCACGGGCGATCTTAGAGAGCCTTCCTTCGAATTGCGGCTTAAATCGGATTCCCTGTCAATAGCAGGGGTCCCCTTTGAAAAGGCTGCACTTGATGCAAGGATGGTAGGCGACTCAGTTAATGTGGAACTGTTACAGCTGTCCCAGGCAAGAGGAGGGTATTTTGAGGCTGCCGGCAGCCTGGGGCAATCCGCTCCCATGTCTCTTGCAGCTTCCGCAAGGGATTTCGATGTCAGCATCTTCTCCTCAGTAGCAGGATGGAAATCCCAACTTGCAGGTAATGCCGATCTTGCGGTTAGAGCAGAAGGAGAACTCGAAGATCCGTCCATGGCATTATCACTTCGGATTCGTGACGGAAGTGTAGACAGGTTCGGGTTTGATCTTCTCAATGCGAGAATGACGTTTAATAATGGCGTAATCACTATTGAAGAAGGTGAGATACTCCAGGGACATCACAAGGCTACTTTAAGCGGAAGGATCCCCGTTTCCAAGGATAGCCTTGACGCAATAGGCATAACGTCTTACTCATCCGATGAAGAGCTGAACGTAAGCCTTACCATGACCAAAGCAAACCTGGGGCTCATCACCATATTCTGGCCGCAAGTCGAGTGGGCGGAGGGCACCACTGATATAGATCTCTATATCGCAGGGACAATCCAATCTCCCAGGCTTTACGGTTATGCCATAGTAGAGGATGGGACTCTAAAGCTTTTCCCCATTACCGACGTGTTCAGAGACATTGACTGCCGGGTCGAGTTCGAAGGGACCGAGGCAAGAATTGAAAAGTTCTCATGCACACTGGGAGGCGGCGGTGTCAATGTATCAGGTGGTGTAGCATTCCTTGACGAGCAAGAAGGGTTGAGCCTGGATTTGAGCCTCAAAACCCAGGATGCCATGGTGAATACGGGGATATTCAGAAGCCTTGTAAATTCTGACATATACATTGACGGTCCCGTGCATCATCCTCTTATATCAGGACGTATTAGCCTGGTTAAGGCAATATTATCTCCGGACACATGGTCTTTTGAACAGAAACTCTCCTTTGATGCGGATTTAGCATTGACTGTAGATGTTGAAGGGGATGTTCGGCTGAGGACGAGAATCATGGACATCCCTGCATCAGGGTCTTTGAGAGTCGGCGGCACTCTCAAAGAGCCGGAATTGTCAGGGAGGATGGAAGCTCGAAGAGGTTGGTTTGCCTATTTCGGAAATGAATTCACTGTACGGCAAGCTTCAGCCGAATTTACAGAGCATCAAGGGTTCATGCCCAGAATCGAAGTGGATGCGGAGACTGTCTCAGGCGATATCAGAGTATTCTTGGGCCTTCGTGGGGTTTTACCTGACAACCTGGGTTTGGAATTATCATCAAGCCCGCCTTTGACCCATGATGAAATCCTTGCGCTTTTGAACTACCCCGGTGCAGTTACAAGGATACTTACAGGTGATGTTGAAGGCGCTTTCAGAGAAGAAATAACCAAAATCTTTGAGCAAGAGCTCCGCTTGCGCGTATCAGGAGGGATTGGGCGGATATTTGAAGACCTTCTTGCCTTAGATGAATTCCGCATCCAAAGAAGTGCTTCCAACCAGTTGACTTTGAGGATAGGCAAGTATCTTGTAGACGAATTATACCTCAGTTATGAGAAGGGATTAGGCCCTGAGGCATCGGATCTTTTTAGATTTGACTACCTTCTCGGTCCGGGCGTGGTATTCACAGGCACTCTTGATGATAAAGGCGAAAGGATCTTCGGCATTGAGGCAAGGCTGAGATTCTAGGCGGGGCGACAGAAGATAATTTGGGACTGTTTGCTGCTACCATCAATATTTGGATGCGTAGATGGGAAGGATTTACGTGAGGCGGGTAGAAGAGGATACCGATATTTCTCTTTCCGTCGGAACACCATCCAAAGGGAGCCGTGAAAGTAATAGAAAAGTGAATACATGCCAGCTACGATTAAGGAGGGACAATTGTGAACCCACTATCCGGGGAAATCCAATCAGCAGTTAAGAATACCCGCGTGCGACTTGTTTCAGCAGCGCTGGTTGTAGCTTTGATTGCATCTTTTTTCTTCCTGCTTGCTCCCTGTGTCTCGGCGCAGGTGCCTACAGGTGAGAAAATAATCTCAGTAGAAGTTCAGGGGCTTGAGAACGTTTCTGAAGAGGAGATCTTCGAAGTTATTCAGGTCAAACCCGGGGATCTATTGACAGAGAGTGCAGTAAGAGCTGATCTTGAGGCAATAAGTGAAACCGGGTTGTTCTATGACATAGTAGCCAGGTTTTATCCTCAGCTGGGAGGGATAAGGCTTGTATACGAGGTCGTAGAGAATCCTAAGATCACCTCTGTCAGCTTCAAGGGCAACGAGGCTATCAGCGAGGATAAGCTGGAACTCCTCATGAGTATACGGCCGGCTGAGATCCTCAACTTAAAGAAGCTCAACAGCGACCTGGAGCGGATTTTGAAGTATTATTACAATGAAGGGTACTCCGCCAAGATCAAAGACGTCAGCATCCAGGAGCACGGTGAGATTACAATAGAGCTTGTAGAGCTTCGAGTTGCAGATGTCAAGATCGAGGGTCACAAGAAAACCAAAGACCATGTGATACAGAGATACATCTCAGTCAAGCCAGGTGAGCTGCTTGACATCAATAAGCTCCGCGAAGATCAACGCAAGCTTATAAACCTGGGAATCTTTGAAACCATCGACATCAAGTTGGATGTAGCTGATGATGAGAATTCTTACATAGTTACCTATGTGCTGAAAGAGACGAGGACAGGCAGTGCGGTCTTTGGAGCAGGATACAGCACTGCTGAAAAGTTCATCGGCTACATAGAGGTTTCAGAATCCAACTTCCTCGGCAGGCTTCAAACTGTGAATGTCAATTGGCAGTTTGGAAAGGGCAGAAGTGCTTACACCCTAGGCTTCTATGATCCGTGGATTGATACGAAGCAGACCTCGTTCGGTATTAACCTCTACAACCGCACCCAGACAGTGACAACCAGATGGAATGATGACAAATTCCAATTGAAGGAAGGGGCGGAGCTTAAAGAGGTCAGGTATGAAGAGGTTAGGAGAGGCGGAAATGTGTCTATAGGAAGGCCTCTGAAGCAGGATCTGAGGCTGGCGCTATCCCTCAGAATCGACGCGACCCGTCTTAACCCCGTGCCGCAGGAAGATGAGGATAAGGTAAGGTGGACATGGAAGCAGGGAGAGAACCCCAGCGGTGAGACGAGAAGCCTTACACTGTCTTTGACCAGTGACACAAGGGATCATTATCTGAATCCCACTAAGGGATTTTACTGGCGGGCTTCTGCTGAAACTGCAGGCGGGCTCCTCGGCGGGAGCTACACATTCTCCAAATTCCAAGGAGAATGCAGCACATATCGAGAAGTCAGGCCTGAGCAGGTCTTTGCAGTCAGAGTGTTAGGCGGGCTTTCCATAGGAGAGCTTCCACTCCATGAGCAGTATCGTATCGGCGGTGGTGAAACGCTCCGCGGGTATGATTACGGTGAGTATTACGGTGACAACATGCTCCTTGCCAACGCAGAATACAGGTTCCGGATATTCAAAGGCGTGCAAGGTGTGGTGTTTGTAGATACGGGTACTGCATGGCTGAAGGAAGAGCAGCTTTCAGCAAAAGGCTTTTCAACAGGTGCAGGCCTGGGTGTCAGAGTCGACACTCCCATTGGGCTGCTCCGGGTTGACTACGGGTTCGGTAAGGAAGGAGGACAGGCATACCTGAGTATTGGCCAAATGTTCTAACCGGCCCTGGAATAAACCCTGGAAAGTTCCTCCCGCTATGTGATACCATTGTGGTTAGTACCATTGTGTGTGATACCATTGACAGAGAGTGCGAGTGTTGGTGAAAGGAAGTGTAGGAATGTCAAAATCCCAGACAAAACTCTTAGGTTTACTTGTCGTCATTATTGCTGCTGTGGCAGTTGTTGTTAGCCTGATCGGAGACAGGAGCCTTAGAGCTGCTGATGGAGCAGGCCCGGTCGGATTTGTACACTCGGCAAGGATAATCGCAGCAGTAGAGCGTTCTGACGAGTATGCAAAAGCACAGAAGGAATATGAGGAGTTTGCCCAGAAGCTTCAAAAAGAGTACCAGTCTCAAGCTGAAGGCCTTGACGAAGAAAGCAAGCGGAAGAAACTCTCCGAGCTGGAGATGAAATTGGCTGAGAAGCAAATAGAGCTGAACAAACCTTTCCAGGACAAGATCCAGAAGGCCATTGAAGAAGTGGCCAAGAGCGAAGGCTGTTCCGTCGTTCTTAGTCAAAGGGTGGAGTTTGAGGCGCTTCTGCCTCTCATAGACAAGGATCAAAACATCGTCGGCACACAATATGCACCGATGTCAATACCTGTTGTTGTTGCAGGCGGCAAGGATCTTACCGATCCTGTCTTGAATAAGCTCGGAGTTAAGTAATTGATAAGTTACCTATGCCGGTTTAAATACCGAACTCTGGCGGGATACCGATGAAGCGGTTATTGTACGGTGTGACAATTGCGTGCGTTGGGGTCCTGACTGCAGTTGCAGTCAGGACTCCGGCAACACAAGAGGTCTCATTATCAGGTGGTGCCTCTGTTCCTCATGCAGTCCAGTATGTTATTGATTCGCAAAGTGAGCTCAAACCCGTAAAGCCCCTTGTTGTCAAAAAGGCGGCTCCTACCCTTTCATTGCCAGATTCAGGGGATCTTAAGCTCCATGAGTTAGCTGACAGCACTCTATCTCACGATGTAGACCGGATTCTACAGGATATAGCATCCCTCGAGTCAAAGGACGAGGATCTCTATGGAGATGCAGGCCGGCTCAGCTCAGGATCTTTAGGCATCTCCCATATGGATACCGGTGAAGCCTATCAGAGGGCATCTTTAGAAGAGCAGAGTGAGGCTGCGGTGACCGGGACTTCAGATAACCAAAGGATAGACGATATCCTGCCGATACGGGAGGATCGGAAGGCAGGTTATGTCCTGGTTGATGAAGTTGTGAAAAGGCATCCGTTATGGATGGAGCAAGTCCGTATTGAGCGGGAGATAGATGCAAGTAAAAGCCGGTGGCAGAGTTATGTGGATGCGTCGATACCGGCTGAAGAAGGGATTGCACAGTGCATAGATGTGGCAGCGCATATCTTAGACGGGCAGGTTTTGGCGAGCCGTGGCGAAGGGCTTGAGTCTGCCGAATACTCCGGCCTGCTGGAATCGAAGCTTGCCTTGATTGAAGCGTCTCTTGTGGAAGAGGCTGAACAGCGCGTAGAAGCGAAACGAATGGAACTCCAGGCCGGCCTGGAGGATCGGCTCTACGCAAAACAGGCCGAGCTTAACAATGAATTTGACGAGTTCCGCGATAAGGTGGTTAAGGAGACCTATCTTTCTATCGTAAACATACAGATGAAGCTGCAGCTTTTGGAGTTATCCGATGATGAACGGAGTGCTCTCGAACAAGAGCTTAGTGGTATAAAAGACGAAGTCCAGTCCAGGCTTGATGCCAAGCGAAAGGAACTGGACGAAGTTTACGCAGCATATAGCGGCAACGAGATTGCTAAGAGTGAAGAGCTCCTTTCGCGTTTCCGAGAAGAACAAGCGAGCTGGGTAGCTTCGGAGCTTGAGAAGGAACGGCAAAGGATGACTGAGGAACTTGAATGCCTTCTCGACGCATGTCTTCCTGCAAACGCTGACGGCCTGAGTTTAATGCAAGAAGGGATTTCCATGCGCGGCTTGGCCGAGCTCTCAACCAGGCGTGAAGAGGTGTTCCAAGAGTTTAAAGCCAGGGAAGCTCAGTTCATTCAGGAACTTGAAGAGCTCTCAGGGCGCAGGGACGAGATTGAAGACGCCATCAGGAAGGACATATATAGCGCAGTTGCGGCTCTTCGAGATGAGACAGGAGTCACTATAGAACTGATTGACGGTGACTATGAAGCCGGAGATCTCGACGCTTCCGGGGTTAATATGACATCTGAGATTATTCGGATTATGCGTAATTCCAGGTGAGAGTGTATTAAGATGGATAAAGAGATAACGCTGGCGGAATTGGCAGAGCTTGTTCAGGGTGTTCTTGTAGGGAACGCCCGGTTTCGTATTCTGGGAGCAGCACCTGTAGAAAGTGCAGGGCCCGGTGATATAACCTTTGCGGAGAATCCTAAAGCCCTTAGCCTGGCTGTCAAAGGGCGTGCAGGCGCGATTATCGGAAAGCACGGTGACGACCTGCAGGGAAAACCCGGCATACTGGTGCAGTGTCCAAGGCTTGCCTTTGCAAAAGTGCTGGAGATATTTGCCCCTGCTATTCCTCATCCGCCTGAGGGGATTCACCCGAAGAGCATTGTAGATGAAACTGCAGTGATAGGCAAAAACGTTCGGATAGGCCCTAATGTGACGATTAGCAGAGGTGCTGTCCTAGGAGACGGGGTTATCTTATATCCCGGTGTCTACATAGGTGAGGGCGTAAAGATTGGCGAAGGGACTGTGATATACCCCAATGTGGTAATACGAGAGGGCGTATCTATCGGCAAGGACGTGATTATACACGGAGGGGTGATAATCGGGTCCTGCGGATTCGGGTTCGCAACGTCCGGGAGCAAACACTACAAAATCCCTCAAACAGGGACTGTGATAATCGAAGATGACGTGGAAATCGGGGCGAATACGTGTATCGACAGGGGCACAATGGGTGCTACGGTCATCGGTAAAGGCACAAAAATAGATAACCTCGTTCAGATAGGTCATAACGTCAAAATCGGTGAAAACTGTATTATAGTGGCACAGACCGGGATAGGCGGATCCTCCGAGATCGGGGAAGGGTCTGTCATTGCAGGGCATGTAGGAATAAAAGACCACGTCAAGATTGGCCCAGGGAGTACAGTAGCAGGTATGACACTGGTATCTACAAATCTTCCTCCCGGTTCCTTTGTATCAGGTAGGCCTGCCCGCCCCCACAAGGAACAGCTGAAGATGGAGGCTGCAGTCCGAAAGCTGCCGGAAGTCCTGGAGAGGCTGCGTGAGACGGAGCGAAGGGTTTCAGAGATCGAATAAGAAGACTGAATAAGACATGTGAAAATGGGATGAAATCGTTCTCAGGTGCTTGTTGGATGAATTTGCAAATAGATCATGCCGAGGTTAATGTAGGAAAACAAGGGTATGTTAGAGAATAATCCTCCTAAATGGTATCAGTGGGAGGATTGTTTTATGGAAAGAAGGATTTGTAAATCAAGGATCTTGGCCGGTGTAGTAATTATGCTGGCGCTCTTTCTCAGTGTATCTCAGCCGGCTTTTGCAGCTCCGTCGCAATCAGGCAAGAGCGGGCTTTTGTTGGCGCCGTCCGCTGACACTCTGGGTCAGGGCAGCTTAGCTATAGGATACAGCAGGCTGGGCCTTACTGATTGTGTGTACATAAATGCAGGGGTTATACCCAACCTAGAGGTAGGCCTGGGTTCACGAGGGTTCGGATTCGGAGCTGAGGTCTACCCCATGTTGAAGTTCAGGCTTATGGGTGAAACTGCGGACTTACCTGCAGTTGCTGTAGGGCTCGAAGGCCAGGCCTTGTACCTCGCTGCCAGTAAGCGTCTATTATCGTCCGGGCCAAGGGCTCATTTAGGGTTTGGAACCGGTAAGTTCAGCGGGGTATTCATAGGGCTTGACCATGTCCTCAACCCTGTGACCATTTCAAGCGGTTCAGGGATCCCTGTGCCGGTTACGACTCTGATGGGGGAATATGTCGGCGGCTCGTTCAATATCGGAGCCCGGTTTGAATTCCCTAAAGGCCTCAGCTTCAGCATAGGCTTGCTTGATACCAGCCGCTTGTCGGCAGGAGTGTCATTTACAACCAGCTTCTAACCGGGTAAGCTGTCAGCAAGGCCTGCGAGCTTCCCAGGTAGCCATTACCTTATGCCTCTGTCCCTTGCGGCAGGGGCATATTTCTTTTTCTGGATACTTTCTCCCGTCGGGATATATGAAGGGATTCACCGCGGTAAAGCGAAAATACTATTCGGAAAGGAGGAAGTCTTGCATGGTAAGGCCCAATAAATTCCGCCTATACATAATAATCGTAATCGCAATGCTTGTTACCGCAGGTTTCGCCACAGACTATGCATGTGCTTGCGTCGGTGCACGGCAAATGGCGATGGGAGGTACATTTGTCGGGGTGGCAGACGACGCAAGCTCTGTGTACTGGAACCCTGCAGGCATCGGAATGCTGGATCAGCCTGCGTTTTACGTCACTTCAACCATTAACAACAGGGATACGTACAACTACGATGACTTTCTCGTCTGTGTCTGGCCTGCCTGCGGTGACTTTGCAATAGGCCTCAGCCTTATCCGTGAGCATCTTGGTGAGTTAAAAGGCGAAGGCTGGTATCAGGCAGGGGACTGGTTTACCTGCTCTGTTGCTAAGGTAGTATCAGACAGGTTTTCTATCGGCGCGAATCTTCGATATGAGAGACATTCAAGTCGGCCTGAAGGGGAAGACAGTGTCGGAGGATCGCGTCTCGGGTTGGATATTGGGCTCTTGTACCATGTAAACAGTAAGCTGTCAATGGGCTGCTTGCTTCAAGACGCAGGTTTAACGGAATTGCATTGGGCTGACGGGAAAAGTGAACCGGTAGGGATAAACGTTCGTCCCGGGATCGGGTACAGGCCTAATCCTCATACACTTATTGCTGTTGATGTGTATGACTTGTTAGGACTGGCTTCGTCTTCCGATGCTTCCGGGAGGATCGGACCGAGTCTCAGGATCGGAGTGGAACGTTGGTTGACTTCCAACGTGGCTGCAAGGTTCGGTTACTACGGGATACGACGAGGCGAAGGTGCAGTAACTTGCGGGATCGGATTGAATGCCGGGAGATATTCCATAGATTATGCTTATCTTGACGTTGCCACAGTGCCGGGACAGCCCGGTCTCGGAGGTACCCATCAGATAGGAGTGACTGTAAGGTTCTGAGGATTATAGACAGATACATATCGAAAGAGTTTATCCTGCCTTTTTTGGGATGTATATGCGCATTTATACTGATAATCCTCGCGAGCCAGCTGTTCTGGCTCGCAGAATTGATAATTGTGAAGAAAGTAGCTGCAGGTACAGTCTTTAAGCTGCTTCTCTACAAACTTCCTGATGCTGTAGCCCAGTCCATTCCTGTAGCTACTCTTTGTGGAGCCTTGCTTTCTCTTATGCGGCTCGGAAGAGACAGCGAGCTTGCTGCCTTGCGTACAGGGGGAGTCAGGGCTTTTAGAATTCTCCTGCCCCTTCTTGTTCTGGGGTTTCTGGCAAGTGTCAGCGCGTTTGCATTCAATGAGAATTTAGTCCCTTGGGCTAACCACGAATTTGAAAACATAGTCAGGCGGATAGTACTGGAAGAGTCTATCCCTACGGCAGAAGAGAACGTGTTCTTCAGAGGTACAGGGGACAGGTTTTTCTATATAAGGAGGGTGGATGCATCTACCAAGGAATTACGGGATGTCCTCGTTTACGAAGTCCGGAAGGATGGACCTCCAAGGATCATCAGCGCCAAGAAGGGGAGCGCCAAGGGGGATGTATGGACACTCTCAGACGGTGTAGTACATGACTTGGACAGAGAAGGTTACGTAGCCTACGAAGCTAAGTTCGAAGAGATGAATCTACGCATGGATCAGAAGCTTGAGTCCTTTTTCGAAGGGCAGAAGACTCCCAGCGAGATGAGTAGGAAGGAGTTAAAGTCTTATATTGATCTGTTCCGGTCAGGCGGTATCAACGTAGCGCCGCTGGTTGTGGATTACCACTTGAAGCTTGCCATTCCTTTTGCCCCATTTATATTTGTCCTGGCAGGGGCACCTATTGCCACGATTGCTGCAAGCCCTAAGGCGAGCAGGTTTACGGGTATTGTGTCAGGGGGCATTATTGCTTTTCTGTACTACGCTCTCTCTTCAATCCTGCGTTCGCTGGGGTGTTCCAATGTCCTACCTCCATTTGTAGCGGCATGGACAGGGAATATCGTCTTCGCTTTTGTAGGGGCCTTTCTACTTGTCTACAGCGAGAATGCGCCTGGCGGTGGAAGGCTGTGGGGATGAAGAGGATTTTTGCCTTAGTCTTTATTTGTCTCGTCTCCGGCCTTATATCTCCTTATGCTTTTGCATCAGACGGAAGCAACCCTGCACAGCTTACAGGTGATATATTGCGTGTGGACCTGGAGAACAGATCTATTTACGCTGAAGGCAATGTTGTTCTTAAGTACAGGGATATTGTTATTGTCTGTAATACCCTGGAGATGAACGCTGTTTCAGGGGAGCTTTCAGCTTCAGGGGATGTGGAATTCCGTGAAGGCGAAGACGTGGTGACAGGGGCAAGGCTTACATACGATTTGACATCTAAGGCAGGAATCCTTGAGTCAGGCAAAGCCGCTGTCAAAGGCGACCGAATGGAAAGCCCCATGTACGTGACAGGTTCCAGATTCGTGGCTGAATCGGGTAAAGTAGGCATAGAAGGCGGAAGCTTTACCACATGCGATCTGGAGGCTCCGCATTATCGTGTTGAGGCACGCGACATACACGTGTATCTTGGCGACAGGATGGAGCTTCGGCAACTCTCCTACTGGGAGGGTAGTGTATGCGTTTTTCGGCTGCCTTACCTTGTCATCCCCTTAAGAGAAGACAACAGGTTTGACCTGCCCAAGATCGGGTACGGAGAGAGGGAAGGCTGGTTTATTAAGACTACATACAACTATTACAGAAATCCTTCATTCAGAGGCTTTTTGTATCTGGACTATTTCAGCAGGTTAGGGCTGGGTTTCGGCGTTAAGCACTTTTATGATTTTAGGGCTTTAGGAGCAGGGTCTTTATTAGTATATGAGTTGATGAACCGGACAACAAACCATGGCGAAACAACGCTGGAGCTTGCCCATGAATTGTCTCTTGGTCCCATGACCGACTGCTCTGTCGGCCTTAAGTATTCTGACAGCCTTTCTCTATCAGGAGTGCTCAATACTGAGATTGCCGGTTCAGCGAGGATAAGATACGCACATAGCGATAGATCCGTAGATCTTGCGGTTGATAAAAAGCAGGTGACAGGGGTAACTCAGTATGACCAGACGCAGGTGACACTGCTAGGCCGATGGAAAGGTGCGGAGGGGCTTTCTCTCTCAGGCGATGTCAGGTTCTTTGAGCGCCAGGTCAAAGAGGGGCTGCAGAAAAATGACCAATACTTAAATTACCGCATTGAAGCATCTAAGGGTTTTGAAAAAGCGTCTTTTCGCGCCATAGCTGAACAGTATGTTAAACCTGTAGACATAAAAGAAAAGGAAGAGGAAGGCGAAGTGGATCCCCTTCCTTATGAAGCAATAGGACGTGCACCTGAGATAGTCATTGAAGGGCATCCTCTTAGGCTGGGAGGATTCCCGTTAAGGCTCAAATGGGATGTAGCTTTTGGCCGTTATGCAGAGAGGACGTCCTTGTGGCCGGGCGCTCCCATCCTTCGAGGGAGCAAAGTGCACCTTGGTATTGATGCGGTGGCGCAGTCATACCGCCTCAGCCATTGGCTGACTGGGACTCTATCCGGAGGTTTGAGTTACGACAAGTACAGTACAGGTGATTCCAGATATGTGCTTCAAGGGGCGTTTGCCTTGCAGGCGCGGGCTCCGGATGATGCGGCCATTATCTATGCTAAATACGACCACTGCGGAGTGTTCGGAGAGACTCCTTTCGCTTTCGACAAGAAAGACAGGAAAGGGCTTTTAACAGGGAGACTGACCCTATCGAGAGGGATCTTCACTTTTTCAATAGACAGCGGGTACGACTTCTACAAGAAGTCCCATGAGTATGTTACAGGGATCATCAGGCTTTCAGAGGGGAGAGCCTGGGCAGCGGAAGTTTCTGCTACATATGACCCCAGGCAGCGCAATATGGAACGGGCCGTCGGAAAGCTTGAGGTTGCTCTGTCAGACCGATGCCTTGTCAAGACAGGAGTAAGGTATAATTTCCCACAGGAAGCCTTGGATAGGATCGAAAGCCACGTAGCGTTCCAGGTATCTGATGCCTGGGGCGTGGAATGGACTGTGGTATACGGGTCGACCTCCGGCTACAGGCCGCCCGGTTTCATCAGGGGAGATGTGGCTGTTACCAGAGACATGCACTGCCGGGAACTCAGGCTGTCCTATAGTTACACGGAAAACCAGGTATGGCTTGAATACCGAATAAAGGCATTTCCCCATGATTCTGTAAAGATGGGGATCGGAGAAGACGGAGTCCTCTTTTGACGGGGCTGTATGTTAAGGGGGTGCAGGCGATGTCAAGGCAGCACATTATATCGATGGCACTTGCGATTCTTGGTATCGCCTGTCTTGTCATTGTGTCGGTGCTTGTCCCAGGACGCGTCGCAGAGGAGAATCAGGGCGAGCTTGCCGGTTCATCTAAGGAACCTCCGGAATTAAATGCGGACCCTAGAGTCACGGCAGAATCAGCTCGTTTCGTCGGTCGGTCTGAAGGCAAGAAGCGCTGGGAATTTGCAGCTGACAAGGTATCGATACCTGATGAAAGCGACTGGGTTGAACTGGAAGGTATCAGCGACGGGATCTTCTATGACGAAGGTGAGGCCTGGATGTACTTCTCTGCCGAGCGGGCCCGGGTTAACAAAAACACTGACAAATTGGACTTGGAAAAAGTCAGGTTTTCGCCTGCTTCAGGCGACACCGGCCTGACTGCGGATACTTTAACCTGGGATAAGGACTATGACAAGGTGATCTTCGAAGGCAATGTCCGTATCACACAAGGCCTTCGCGCGATCCTCACGTGCGCTCGAGCAGAGTATGCCCCCGGTGACAATATTCTGGAGGCGATCGGAGAGACGGTGTTTGAGTTAGAGATTGAAGATGACTAAGCGAGGGGAAGCTAAATGAACATTGTGCCGAAACCGGGTTCCAAGGTACCGAAGGCAGCTCAGATACTTGCATTTTTCGCTCTCATATTGCTTTTGACCTTAACTAATGCGGCAGCTCGAGAGAAAGTGACGATAACTGCTACGGATAAAGTCACTGTAGACTTAGATGCTGATGTCACAGTCTTTGAAGGTAATGTGAAGATCTCCTATGGAGATGTTGAACTCTATGCGGAAAAAGCTGAAGTAAAAGAGCGAGAAGTTGCTATCTTAACCGGGAAGGTGAAGCTTACCCAACCTGACATAGTCCTTACTGCTGAAGCTTTTACCGCTTACATAAATGAGAGGACTGTTGTGGCAGAAGGCGATGTCATCCTTACTAAAGAGGAACTTACAGCAGAAGATGAGCTGGGTAGCCCTTCGGAAGGGGAAAAAGAGACTGTCACCATCATGTGCCATAAGATGGAGCTTTCAACGAAGGCCAGGGGATTTAAGGCAGAAGGAGATGTCCGCGTCATACGGGGTGAATCCTGGGCCAGAGCGGACCAGGCTGCGTATGAGGAAAGCGAGAAGGTTGTGGTCTTAAGCGGGAACGTGGAAGCCGAAGGGAAGAACGGCGAGACCATAAAATGCGGTAAACTGCTCTTTAGGACAGACAGGGATTACATGGAAGCAGAGGAGGAAGTCGTCTTTGAATTCGAGATAGACGATGAGGAAGAGACAGCCTAAGATACAGGGGTAAGCAGTGGAGGCAGGATTTACATAAGCCCCTCTAGCAGCGATTATGCTATAATTTGTATAGTGTTTAAGAGGATTTCGGAAGGCCGTTGACTTGTCCTGGTAAGGAGGATCAACGGTCTTGTCGTGATCTCCCTTGGGAAATCATGCCTGTAATGGCGTATCTCAGTTATTCCCAACGGGATGCAGGAGGAGGCTTTGTGCGGGAGTTGATAAAGGAGGGGTTCTTGAGAGACCTCCTTGTTGTCATAGCCCTTACTGTAGTTCTGGGCGCTGCTGTGACAACAGGTATAGCCTATGCAGTCAATACCTATCTTGCCCAGCAGGTTACAGGGCTCTTAGGTGACTTGGGCGAGTACGACCTTATCCTTCATGTGCGTGAAGAATCAAAGGACGCCGCAAAGGCTGAGATTCAGAAAGTCATCTCCTCGAGCTTCAAAGGGGCATACGTGAAAGAAGGCCCGGTCGTGTTAGGGAGGAGCAATTTCTTTGTTGCCCTTCCGGACAAGCTTCGGAGTAGGCCCAACCTTGAGAACCTTGCAAAACTCCTGGGTGAAGTCCCGGGAGCAAGCGGGGTGACATTCATCATTGAACCCAGGCTCACCTTAACAGGGATCGAGTCAGGCGCTTTCTATTTTCTCCTGAACCAGGCTGAAAAGATTGAAGGTGTCAGGTTTTGCTTTCGTGACGGAGGCAGGATCGCAGTTGTACTTCAGCCTGACGCCGACATAAGGCAGGTCTCCGATGCCCTTACAGACTTGGTGGAAGCCTACAGTGTGATTGAAGTCAGGTTCCCTATCGGGTATGAGATGGAAGACAGTGTAGCTTCGGGGGAGGCTTATATAGACAAGCTGCGGAAACATGCAAAGGCGACCTATGCCAGAGACATCACGCGGCGTGGCGGAAGTTCGGATCTTACCGATCTTTTGTCTACGTTGTCTGAGATGAAAAGGTTTCTCCTCCACTACGCAGCCTACGCCGATATCTCCATTAAAGGTGATGCGCCGCTTAAGCCCGGTGATACTGTCCTATTAATCCCTTCCGGCACGTCAGCGCCTACATCGGCGCAACCTGCATCTTCAGGAGAAGACTTAGAGGATGGTGCAGAAGGCCTATTGGTTTCGGTAGACCGGGTCAAAGGCAATGCTGCTCGGGGCATGGTGATCCAAGGAGATACAGATAGATTCCTGGAATCAGAGCTCCTTGTGTTCTCAACTGATGATAACGATGAAGCAAAAGACCTTATCGGGACTGCCGGTGTGACAAGTGAGAGCAAGAAAATCAGGTACGCAGTAGATGAGAGCATAAGTCTCCTTTATGAACTTGAGGAGTTCAGGGACAACGCTTACGTGGCTGCAGTGAATACCTTAGACATACTGGGTATGTATGACGATACTGTAAGCAATTTAATCAGTGTCCAGAGGGCGTTGGAAAAGGCAATGGAATCCATTGGCAAGAGTCCTGACGGCACTCTTGGACAGCGGGAGGCTGCTGCTTTAGAAAAAGTCATAAATGAGGCCATAGGTGTCGTAGATTCCCTGGAATCCGCTATTCAGGATATGGACACCTTTGAAGAGCAGGCAAGAGAGGTCCTTGCCATATTGTCGTCAAAGGAAGATGAGTTCCTGGAGGAAGTCGAATCCTCAGGTGAGATGTCTCCTGAGCTCCGGGAGAGGCTGCACATGGTCACGTACCTTCTGGATTTATTCGGTATTCAGGCAATAGAGAGGGCACAGGCGATCGATGCCTTTTTGAAAGAAGCAAGCCCTATTACCTCTCAGTTAGCAGCGTGGAAATCAGCTCTGGAGAGTCTTTTCCAACAGATGTCAGGTATTCGAGCGGTGCTGTCTACAGGTCAGGCAGGCAACATATTATCTGAGATGCTGGATGCCACTAACAACGTGCTTATCCAGGCCCAGGCAATGGATATTCCCGGTTTGGAAGATGCCATAAGTGAAGCTGCGAAGAACCTTGAGGCAGTTAAAGCTATTGATACAGGGGCGATAGTAGATGAGCTTCAGCATGTAAAGGATTCATTACCGGATCTCCGCGACGATGAAGTAGGAAGGTCTATTCGACTCATTGACCGCTACATCGGCGGTGAAGTAATCCCAGGTGACAGTCTTGTGGTTTTCGTTGATGCAAAGACGGATCTGAAGAAGGCAAAAGGCCTGGCAAAGGAGATGTTCGGGAAAGAAGTCAGTGTATACACAAGTCCTGCAGGATTGCTGGAGCCGGGGGTAAGGAGTGAAGTCTACAGGGTTCTTTACGAGGCGCGGGCTTCAGTTGCAGCCATCATCTCGGTTGTTGTGACTTTCCTTGCGCTGATTCTGGACCATGCCGCGATTGTAAGTGCGATGCGAGTGTTCAAAAAGCCGCGCCAAGGCCTGATCTATTCAATGACAGTCGGTGCAGTAATCCTCACTTTGCAGTTTGCAGCCACAGGAGCGAAGATCCCCTATATAAACCTATGGCATGTCAGTGCAGCAGGAGCTTTAATCGGGCTTCTGGTGGCAGGGCAGTCCGATAGGATCAGTCCTGTGCCTGAAGACGAGGTGGTTGCAGGCATAGTCATGGGCCTGACATATACGCAGATAATGCGCGAGATCGTAGTGCCTTCCTCAAGGCCGGGCCTCTTATCGTTTATGAACAGGCCGAAGACAATGTTCAAAGGTAATGGAGGGAACTTGCGTGTCTCCCGTTCTCTTAGTTGAAAACCTTGCAAAAAGCTACGGAAAGAACCAGGCAGCATTATCCGGGGTCGACCTCAGAGTTTTGCGCGGTGAAACGATTGTCGTCACAGGCCCTTCAGGATGTGGCAAATCTACCCTCCTAAGATGCATCGTGCGGTTGATAAACCCTGACTCAGGGAAGATTATTGTAACAGGAGAGGACGTAACAACCCTGTCCTATTCACAACTCTTAGATGTCAGAAGGCGCATAGGCTTCGTTTTTCAAAACTCAAATCTTATTCAAAGACTCACAGCCTTGGAGAACGTCTGTCTTCCTCTGTTGGCGTCCGGCGCAAGCCGTGATGATGCTGAACAGAGGGCGCGTAGAGCTTTAGAGCGCGTAGGGCTTGCAGGGAGCGTGATCCATAGGAAGCCTCATCACTTGTCAGGTGGTGAGTGTCAGCGTGTTGCGATAGCAAGGGCTTTAGCGCCTGAGCCTGTACTGATGCTTTGGGACGAGCCTACAGCTTCCCTGGACCCCATTCTTGTCGAAGAAGTGCTGGATGTTATGGAAAGCCTGGCTAAGACGGGTGACACTGCAATGGTGATAGTAACCCATGAGATGAAGTTTGCTCTTAAGGCTGCAGACTGGCTTATCCTTTTGGATAAAGGTAGGATAGTGGAGCAGGGCGAGCCTGTCAAGGTGTTTGATTGCCCCGAGTCCGAGCTGGGCAGGAAGTACAGCCGCCTGCTTGATCTATAGGCTAGGCTAGGCATTCAGGTGCGGGGTGCACCTGGTTTCAGGTACGGCGTAGGGCGGAAGGCACATTACCAAAGCGTAGAGCCTAAGGGTGCTTACGATTGTGAAGGGAAAACAAAGCCAATGTAGAAACATTATAAGATAAACTGGACAAGAACCCGGAATCAGAGGGAAATAGCAGGCATTGAGTGAGACAAGAACAGATTGGCAGACTACCGTATCCAAACCTGTATCTTACGAAGGGCTGGGGCTCCACACCGGTAAACCTGCCCGGGTTACGTTGTTGCCGGGAGAGCCGGACACAGGGGTTTGCTTTGAGAGGTGGGATCTCCCGGAACCTCGCACTGTAAAGGCTGTTTTAGACAACATCGCAGGTTCCAGGCGCGCGACTGATCTTGAGTGCAACGGTGTCGATGTCCGTACGGTAGAGCATATTCTTGCAGCGATTGTCTGGTCAGGAATCGACAATATCACAGTCAGGCTTGAAGGAGAGGAATTGCCTCTTGGAGACGGGAGCGCCCTGACTTACGTGCGCCTTTTGGAAGAGGCAGGGCTTTCGGCTCTTCCTGCTGCGCGACGGGATGCCGGGGTTATCCGCCCGGTATGGGTCTCTGAAGGCGACAAGCACCTGATAGCCTTACCGTATGAAGGGACCAAGGTGACTTTCCTGTTTCTCCGTAAAGGGCGGAGCGGGGAACAGGGATATCCGGGTTGTGAGTATTTCGACATTGAAGTGACGCCGAAAACGTTCAGGGAAGAGATAGCTCCTGCCAGAACCATAGGGTTTGAGTGGGAGATCCGAACGATTCAAGAAAAAGGCCTTGCCCTCGGGGCCACCCTCGATCAGGCAGTAATTGTCAGCGAGGACGGGTATGTCGGCTCTACCAGGTTTCCCGATGAGGCATGCAGGCACAAAGCACTGGATCTCTTAGGGGATATTGCGATACTCGGCCGGATTCGAGGCCATTTTATCGGTATAGGGTCAGGACATTCCATGAACCAGGAGCTTGCAAGGCTTATAGCCTGTGACTTGAAACCCGAAGCTAAGAGAGGGGTACAGACCGGAAGTGACGATTGAAGTCGGAATAGAAGGAATCCAAAAGGTAATACCCCACAGGCACCCGTTTCTGTTAATAGATAAGATTATTGAGGCAGAACCCGGCAAGCCGGTTGTCGGCATTAAAAGCGTCAGTTATAACGAACCCTTTTTTCAAGGGCATTTCCCGGGAAAACCCATAATGCCCGGGGTGTTGATTGTTGAGTGCATGGCTCAGGTGGGAGCATACGCTGCCCTCAACTACCCTGAAGTCAAGGGTAAAATCGCCCTCCTTGTCAGGATAGAGAATGCGCGGTTCAGACATCCGGTGGTTCCAGGGGATACGCTCAGGATCGAAGTTGAACTGATTCGATTGCGCGGCAACTTGGGGAGGATCGGGTGTTCAGCTTTTGTTGAGGGTAAGTTAGTAGCAGATGCTGAACTCACATTCGCCTTGGTAGATAGGGAAGAAGAAGAGTGAGTGAAGAGACAAATAGATTACCCCGTTGGGAGGCCTGCAAATGAAAGCCACTGAGACTCGCAGTTTTCGTGTGAGAAAGATCCATGCTACAGCAGTGATTCATCCAAGCGCAGTTATCGGGTCAAATGTTACTATAGGCCCATATTGTGTAATCGGTGAAGACGTTGTAATAGGGGACTATACGAGACTAAACAGCCATGTTGTGATTGAAGGGCCTACCGTTATCGGACAGAACTGCACTTTCTCATCAGGTGCGATGATAGGCGTTGAGCCTCAGGATCTGAAACATAACGGCGAGAAAACGAGCCTTGTGATTGGGGACAACAACGTTTTCCGCGAGCTTGTCACTGTAGCCAGAGGAACTGCGGGCGGCAGAGGTGAGACGCGCATAGGCAATGACAATTACATAATGTCATACGGGCACATTGCACACGACTGCGTGATCGGCAGCAATGTCATTATCACGGGCGGAGCAGCTCTTGCAGGCCACTGTCAAGTAGACGACTATGCAATAATCGGCGGCCTTGCAGGTGTCCATCAGTTCGTCAAAATCGGCAAGATGGCGATGATCGGCGGAATGGCCAAGGTTACGCGAGATGTGCCTCCTTATATGTTGGTAGACGGCAATCCCGCTCATGTCATAGGCGTCAATATCGTGGGTATGCGCAGGCACGGGACATCTAAGGAGGTTCGCGAAGCTGTTAAGCGGGCTTACAGGATCCTCTATGACTCCAACCTTCCTCTGGCAAAAGCCATTGGAAAGATTGAAAGTGAGCTGTCAGGGTCACCTGAGATAGCGGCCTTTGTAGAATTCCTAAAGAGCACAACCAGGGGGATTATCGGAGGAAAGCTTTCTTGAAGAAACTCGGCCTTATAGCAGGTGAAGGCGAACTCCCGGCAGTGGTGGCGCGGAATGCGTCACGAAAAGGCCTGGAAGTCATTGTGGTATCAGTATCCCGGGAAATCGATCCGGAAGTTTCACGCACTGCCGGCCGCGTCTACAATGTTGACTTGCATGACATATCCCGTGTCCATGAGATTCTCCGGAACGAAGGTATAACCGAGATAGCAATGGTCGGGAAAGTCTGGCGGAAAGAGACGTATAAACCCGGCGTTGAGGAGACCATTGAGCGGCTTGCTTGCTCTGAGCCGGACCGGGCTGATACATCTCTGCTTGCGGCTTTTGTCCGAGATCTGGCCAGGCAGGGAATAAGCGTGGCAGATCATTTGGAGTACCTCGGAGATGCAGTGCCTGATGCAGGGATTCTGGGACATGTGGAACCTTCCCCCGCTGATTGGGAAGATATTTCGTTCGGCTTCAGTAAAGCCAAGGTCATTTCTGAAGCAGGTATCGGCCAGACGGTAATAGTGAAGAACAGGTCTGTTGTGGCAGCGGAAGCTGCCGAAGGCACAGATGCGGCAATCAGCAGGGCAGCGCGTCTAGCCCCCGGGTGTGTTGTGGTGAAAGTCGCATGGCCGAGCCCAAACTGGCAGTTTGATATCCCTACAGTCGGGCCGGATACCATTGGTGTCATGCATGCCTCCGGTGCCCGGGTTCTCGTGATCGAAGCAGGGAAAACGATTATTGTCCGGAGAGAAGATACCGTGGCTTTGGCCGACGAATTCGAGATTCCCGTGGTTGCAGTGGGAGAGGTGGACGTATTTGAAGATAATGATAAGCGCCGGAGAAGCGTCAGGTGATGTTTACGGCGCGTATCTGGTAAAGAAGTTAAAAGAGTTAAGTCCGGAAGCTCAGCTTTCAGGAATCGGCGGCGCCAAGATGAAAGCTGCAGGCGTTAAGATCCTGAAAGATCCTACTGCCCTTTCTGCAATTGGGTTTACCGAGGTTCTAACCAAACTTTCGCTGTACCGCAAGATATTTATGGAAACTGTTCGGGAGCTTGACCGCATTTCCCCTGATTGTCTGGTCTTGATTGATTTTCCCGAGTTCAATGTGCGCCTTGCGAAGCAGGCAGCACGGAGAGGCATCCCGGTAGTCTACTTGTTTCCGCCGACAGCATGGGCGTGGCGCAAGGGGAGGGCAAAAGCCCTTGCCAGGCTAGGCGTTAAGATCGCTTCCGTGTTTCCCCTGGAAGCTGACGCATACCGGAGAGCAGGCGCGGATGTAAGGTTTGTCGGGCATCCTCTCTTAGATCTCGTCAGTCCTAAAGACCCCGGCGAAAAGGAATCCGCCCGAAAAGAATTGGGGTTGGGTTCTGAAGAAGTCATTGGGCTCTTGCCCGGGAGCCGTAATCAAGAGATTAAGTTGTTGCTACCTACGATGTTGCAGGCAGCTTCCCTCGTCAAGGATGCGAAACCCGGAGCCGAGTTTTTGCTTCCCCTGTCCCATACCGTATCTCGGGACCTTGTTCAGGAGCAGGTAGAAGAATCAGGCCTTCCTGTGCGCATTGTATCAGGAGCGGCTCACAGGTGTATGGGTGCCTCAGATGCCCTCATTGTGGCCTCAGGTACTGCGACTATGGAAGCTGCGATTGTCGGGACTCCAATGGTGGTGGTGTACAGGACTTCCACTATTACCTATCTTCTGGCAAGACTGCTCGTGGACATACCACATATCTCATGGCCTAACATACTCATGGAGAAGCGCATAGTCCCTGAGCTCCTGCAGGATGAGGCAGAGCCCGAAGCTATCGCTCGACTTGTCCTATTGATGCTGGATAACGAGTCCCTTTCATCGGAGATCCGCAAGAACCTGGCTGAAGCCAGAGACAAGCTTGGTTCGCCCGGAGCTCTTATGCGCACAGCGGAGTTGGTATTGGAGGTGGCACGCAGATGACGAATGGACGTGCCGCTGTTGTTATAGTGGCTAACAGCCCCGGAGAGGTTACGGGATGGGCTTTGCCTGTTGTATCAAGATTGCGTGCTTTGGAGGATAAGGTCTCTTCAAGATTCAGCGAGCTTGTTATCGTTATTGTTCTCCCGCCTTGTCCTTTTGCCACAGGCTATGAGGCTGTGGTGGCAGGACGGATCCCCGGGGTTGATGCTGTGGTGACTCCTTCGGAATACCTGAGGTTTCTTACGCTCGGATCCATTCCTGAGAGGGTTACCCGCCTTGCAGGTGGGAAGAGGAGAGAGGCCTGGCGCGGCATAGTTTTACATCTTGGCGGGGATCATCTGCATTCCCTGCTGATAGCCAGGAGGCTTGGATTTCCGGCTGTAGCTTACAGTGATCGCACAGTCAAGTTTCAGCGACAGTTCATCGGAATACTGGCTGAAGATGCCAGAGTGGCCGGAAAACTCAAGCAAAAGGGAGTGCCTGAGGAGAAGATTGAAATCGTCGGCAATCTCATGATAGACGGTATTTCCCGGGAAGGAGAGCCTGAAGGGGTCAAGAGTTCGCTTGGAGTACCTGAGGATGCTCCTATGGTATGCCTTTTGCCGGGCAGCAGAGGGCAGCAGATTCGATACGTGATGCCCTTCTTCCTCAGAGTTGCCGAGATAGTAAAGAGATTCAGGGAAAACACGGAATTCGTTTTGCCCTTGTCACCTTTCGTCGGTGTGGATTCGGTGAGATCTGCTCTGGATGCTGCTCACGATCGCATGAGTAAACAGAAAGAGGTGCCGAAAGGCGGCCACGCGAAGAAGGGGCTTGAAGCAGCATCCGGCAAATTGTACAGGCCGGCTGACTGCGAACAAGGGGTATCTTTGGCTGAGGCTGTTATCGATACTGACGAAGGGGTCCGGGTCTTTGTAACACGAAAGTCACGATACTCTGTTATGGCTGCATCGGATCTTGCGTTATGTATGCCGGGTTCAGTCACAGCGGAGCTGGCTTATCTCGGTGTGCCTACTGTAGTTACTGTCCCTCTGAACCTGCCTGAAGAGGTTCCTCTTACCGGGATATCTGAGTTTATCGGAAGACTGCCTGTAGTCGGGGCGCCAATAAAAAGGATGGCAGTAAGAAAAGCCCTTGAACGTATAGAATTTACCGCTATCCCCAATAAGAGGCAAAGGAGATTCATTACCCCGGAAATCCGCGGGGTTCTTACTGCTGAGGACGTAGCCATTAAGGTCCTTGAGCTCTTGCAGGATAGTAAAGCCCGCGATAGAATCTCTGTAGACTTGAAAGAGGCAATGGGCAGGCCTGGAGCAGCGGAAAGAGTCGCTTCTTCAGTGCTGGACACGTTGATTACAACTGGGGGTCGGTACTTTGTTCCAAAAGAAAGGGCCCATTAGGAGGCTCTTGGGGTATGTTGCCCCGTACACGCATCTGCTCTTCTTGGGCTTGCTTTCTACGGCTCTGGCCAGCATTTTGAACCTGGCAATATACTGGATTGTGAAAGAGCTTGTAGACAAAGTCCTTACCGGCGGTGATGTTGTTGCAATGGGCAATATGCTTAACATCACTGTAATAGGAGTTATTGTCTTATTTATCGTAAAAGGCATCTTCTCATATGGACAGGTCTATTTCATGGCTTATGTCGGCCACAGGGTCGTAGCTGACTTGCGTGAACAGTTGTACGGCCACTTGCAGTGTATGCCCATAGAGTACCATGACAGTAAGCACACAGGTGAGATGATATCAGGGGTTACCAATGATGTTGCGGTCCTCCAGACGACTGTGTCGTCAGGATTGGCAGAGCTCGTCTCCCAGGCGGTGATGAGTGCAGGCATATTGGGGCTCATGTTTTATCTTGATTGGAAGCTTTCCCTGGTTACACTGAGTATTATGCCTTTTGTCATATGGGTAGTAGGCAAAGCCGGAAGTAGGCTCAGGAGGATAACCGGACTTATACAATCTACGATTGCTGATGTGACTACCGTCCTTCAGGAGACCCTCTCCGGGATTAAAGTGATTAAGGCCTTCACCATGGAAGCCCATGAGATGGAGAGGTTCAGACGGAGAAATGAAGGGAACTTCCAGGCATCCATGCGTGGGGCAAAAGTGCATGCGCTGATAACGCCTGTAATAGAACTCTTGTCAGTTCTGGGCCTTGCAGGTGTGCTGTGGTTCGGAGCAAGGAGAGTTATTGGAGGCCGGCTGACTGTAGGGGAATTCATGGCATTTCTGGGCGCTGCAGGGACTCTTCCTACCCCTCTTGCAAGGCTTTCTGTTTCGTACGGAGGATTCAACCAGGCACTCGGTGCTGCACTCCGCGTTTTCAATCTGCTTGATGAGGCGCCTGAAGTCGATGAGCCTGAGGACGCGATTCCTCTTCCTGAACCTGTGGAAGGGCGCGTTGATTTTGACAGTGTCAGCTTTGCATACCGTCCTTCTGAACCGGTGCTGCATGATATAGAACTTACTGTAATGCCTGGGGAAGTGGTAGCCCTGGTGGGCCCCAGCGGGGCAGGCAAGACCACGATTGCCAACCTTATTCCCAGGTTCTATCAACCTACCTCAGGGAAGGTATATATCGACGGGTTTGACATCAGCAAGGTTACTTTGCCCTCGCTGCGCAGTCAGATAGGATTGGTCCCTCAGGAGACAGTCCTCTTCAGCGTGAGCATCAGTGAGAATATCAGGTACGGCAGTCCCCATGCAGACATGGAAGACATTGTGAACGCTGCGAAGCTGGCAAACGCTCATGATTTCATTATGGAGCTTCCAATGCAGTACGATACGCCTGTAGGGGAGAGAGGTGTCACCTTATCCGGCGGGCAGAGGCAGAGGATTGCCATTGCCAGGGCAATCCTAAGGGATCCGAAGATATTGATACTGGATGAGGCTACATCATCGCTGGATTCCGAATCCGAGGCTGAAGTGCAGGAGGCCTTGTCCAGGCTGTTCTGTAACAGGACAACTCTGGTGATTGCCCACAGGCTGTCTACGGTCCAGATGGCAGACAGGATCCTTGTGATAGACAAGGGACGGATCATCGAGTCAGGGACTCACAAGGAGCTTATGGCAGCAGGAGGGCTTTACGCCAGGCTTGTATCCTTAGGGTTCCATGACGACTCACAGTCAGGCCAAGGCGGGACAGAAGCTGTTACAGACCTATGAGCTGGCGATTGGCAATAGGTGACTGATGCTTGCGTTCGGGAGGCCGATGCATTGCAGTGAGGGGCGTGCGAGAATTCGGCCGGCCACAGTGCCGAATTCGGACGAGGCGCGCCGCTAGCGCGCCGTCCCCGAACGCAAGCATCGGCCTCCCAGAAAGGTCCAAAGGGCGTTTCGATTGCTGAGGCGGATACATGAGTCAGATAGGGAGGATATCGTAAGATGCGTGCCATGGTAATGGCTGCAGGTGTGGGATCTCGCCTGAGGCCATTGACTGTAAACGTTCCAAAGCCAATGGTGCCTATACTGAACAAGCCTGCTATGGAGCATATCATTACTCTTTTGCGGCGCCACGGGATAAACGAAATCGTGGCGAACTTGTGGTACCTCCCTGAATACATCGAAGGATACTTCGGTGACGGAAGCGACTTCGGCATAAAGCTCAGTTACTCCCGTGAAAGGGAGCTACGCGGCACTGCAGGAGGTGTGCTTGCCGCTAAGGACTTGCTTATGCCGGATGATGAAGAGGATACTTCAGGCCAGGGTTCAGGCTCCGGAACGTTCATCCTCATGGCAGGGGATACGCTGACTTGCGCAGACTTGACAAGGCTTATCGAGTTCCACAAGTCGCGAAATGCCCTCGCTACCGTCGGGCTGAAACGGGTAGAAGATGTGTCCGGGTTTGGGATAGTTGTTACAGACGACGATGGAAGGATCCTGAGGTTTCAGGAAAAGCCCAAGCCCAGTGAGGCTCGCAGCGATCTTGCCAACACCATGATCTACGTGTTTGAGCCTGAGATTTTTGACTACATTCCATCCCAGGGGACGCCGGATTTCGGGCGCGATATATTCCCCCTGCTGGTTCAGGAAGGCGTGCCTTTCTACGGCTTTCCTCTTGATGAGTACTGGTGTGATATCGGAACCCTAGAAAAGTACTATGCTGCAAACAGAGATATCCTCAGTGGTAAAGCAGGCCTTAAGCTGCCGGGAAAAGAAGTGAGAGAAGGTATCTTTGTTTGTGAAGGCACTGGGCTTCACCGTGACATTACCCTGCATCCCCCGGTGTTCATAGGAGAGCACGTAACGATCGGAAAAGGCGCGATTATCGGGCCTTACAGTGTAATCGGGGACAGCTGTGAAATCGGCAAAGAGGCTATTATCGCAAGGAGCATAGTCTGGAACAATACGAGAGTCCGGCAAGGGGCAAATCTGATAGATAGTATAGTAGGAAGCGATTGCTATCTTGCAGCCGAACCTTGCCTGGGTGAAGGTGTTGTACTGAGCGATGAGTGAAAGCCTGTCTTTTAAAGGTCGAAGGCCTGGACGGCTTGTAATGGCGGTTATATGTGTCTTCATACTCATCCTGGGGTTTGGTGTCTATTACGCTAGATTAACGCAGACAGATAAAGAAGGAAACGGTGGAGCCGAAGATCCGGCACCGGTTGTAAGTGAGCAGGAAACAAGGGGTTTTCCTGAGGATTTGGAGTCAGGCATAGTCCTTGAAGAAACGAGGATAACCGTGCCTGAACCCGAAGGAACTCTGGGATGGACCTTCGGGGCTCGCGCGATAGAGTATGATACAGATAAGAACAAGGCCATCCTTCGCGAAGTTGAAGGCGTAAGGTTTGTTGAAGATAAACCTCAGCTTGAGATTCATGCAGGAGCTTTAAAGATAGACTTTACTACAGGCATGATGGATTTTGAAGGCAATGTGCGAGTGAGATCAGATAAAGGCCCCGGCTTTTCTGCAGCAGTTGCCAGTTGGGATCCTGGAACGAAGAGGTTTAAAGCATCCGGAAGTGTCCTCTACGAGGACGGTCTTTCCAAGATTTCCGGGGATGAGTTGGAAGTTGATGTAGAGCTCGAAATCACACATATCAAAGGAAATGTCCGGTTTCGTTCTCCTTTGTTTTAATTGTTTAAAGGAGGGTTTACCCTCAAGGTGCGGAATATGGTGCTTTTCTTAAGTAACGGCCACGGCGAAGACCTTATTGCAACTATGATTGCGCGGGAAGTTATTGCCGAAGGCGAGTCTCTTAACATAGCCGGTTTCCCATTGGTCGGGTTGGGGAAAGCCTACACTGGTGCGGGCATACCTGTTGTCGGCACGCAGAAAGCTATGCCTAGCGGCGGATTCCTGAGGCATGGCTTGTCATATGTATTAAAGGATATCAAGGCAGGGCTCATCAGCCTCACTCTTCAGCAAATAGAACATTTGAAATCGTTAGGGAAAAACGTGAGTCTTCTCGTATCTGTAGGCGATATTTTTCCGTTGTTCCTCGGTGGCCGTAATGTTAAGGCACCGATGTTGTTTTTGTCTACGGCAAAGTCTGAGTATATCCAGGGGCATCTTGGTATTGAATGCCGGCTGATGCGAAAGTATGCCGGCCTTGTCCTGGCAAGGGACGAAAGGACTGCTAAAGCCCTTCAACAAAGAGGAGTCCCTGCCAGGTGCGCCGGGAACGTAATGATGGATGGGTTTGCCATAACCGGCGAGAGCTTCGGCCTCAACCTCAAGAAGAGAGTCGTCGGCATTCTCCCCGGCTCGAGAGAAGAAGCATACAGGAATATGAAGACTCTCCTTCAGGCGGTCAGCCACTTGACCGACTTTAGCGGTGATAATCTTGACTATGTAGTCGGGCTTGCGCCTAACCTTGATGAGGACAGGCTTGAACAGGTAGTGCAAGAGGCAGGGTGGCGGTATGAAAGGCAGGACCCGGAAGAGAAAAAACGGGGTGTGACCGCCCGCATCTATCCCGGTTCAGGAGGCATGACACCCTGTGTCACGGTATCTCAGGGGTGGTTCGGGGATGTCTTGAATATCAGCGATATCGTAATCGGCCTGTCAGGGACGGGTAACGAGCAGGCTGCAGGGCTTGGCAGGCCTGTTGTGACCTTTCCCACTGAAGGGCCCCAGTTCAGCCTGAAGTTTGCCAAGGCGCAAAAGAGGCTTTTAGGCGATGCAGTGGCATTTGTCGAATCAGATGATATGAAAGATGTTGCATCAGAAGTCATGAGCATTCTTGGAGATCCGGTTCGTATCGAAAGGATGCGCGAAGCAGGCTATGAAAGAATGGGTGAACAAGGAGCTGCCAAGAGAATCGCGAAGATTATCATAGATTTCATTGAAACCGGGAGTTGGGAGGGCAGGTAATGGTTAAACGGACCGGCCTGTATTGCAGAACAAAGTCAGTACTATCGCTTATTGTCACAGTTTCTGTGGTTTTCGCCTTGTTTTCTTTCGCCCTTTTGCCTTATCCTGTTCTTGCTCAGGAGGATTCTGAAGCAGTTCAGGGAGAAGGCAGCAGTGAAGAAGTCATCGATATTGTGGCAGATGAGCTCAGCTATGATCGAAAATCCGGGCTGGCTACTGCGAAAGGTAATGTCGAAATATCATTTAAGTCGTATCGAATCACTGGGAATTATGCAGAGTATGACGAAAGCGGTGCAGTTGTAGTTATTACAGGCCGCGCCAGGTTCGAAGATACAGAGGAAAGATCTGTTCTTGTTGCAGATAGGATCGTGGTATCTTTGGAAACAGGGGAAATGGAAGCCGAAAGCGGTGTGTTCCTGAGGCATAAGGACGGCGAAGTGCTTGCTTCCGGAGACAGGCTTTCTTACCTAGGTGACGACGGACGGGTGATCATCGACGGGAATGCCTCAGTGGAGATTGGAGATAAGATCTTCCAAGCAAGCTCCATCACGGTATACATTGATGAAGAGAGAGTCGTGGCTGAAGGCGGCACCCGAACCGTTATTCCTCGAGGTCAGTAGGAAGCAGCCTGTACACTGTGTGTAATAGACGTAGTTTCTGTTCGGAGGGGCATTCATGGGAATAGTCTGTACGGGCTTAATCAAGAAATACGGTAGGCGTGAGGTTGTTCGCGGCGTTAGTTTAGACGTTTATCCCGGAGAGGTTGTCGGGCTATTAGGCCCTAACGGCGCAGGCAAGACAACAACCTTCTATATGATAGTCGGCCTGGAAGCAGTCCACGGCGGATCCATTCACCTAAACGGAGAGGACATAACCAAGCTGCCTATGCATCAGCGGGCAAGGCTCGGCATTGGGTATCTTGCTCAGGAGCCTTCAATTTTCCGGAAGCTGACAGTGGAAGAGAACATCCTTGCTGTGTTGGAGCTTATGGGAATCTCCAGAGAGGAACGGCTCACAAGGATGGAGAGGCTTCTTGAGGAGCTTGCCATCGGCCATGTGCGTAAGCAAATGGGAAATACGCTCTCGGGCGGTGAGCGAAGGCGTGTGGAAATAGCGCGAGTGCTTGCAGGATCGCCTGAATATATCTTGCTTGATGAGCCTTTTACAGGTGTTGACCCTATAGCTGTTTCAGATCTTCAGGAAATCATCGGACGCTTTCGTGAGCAAGGCCTTGGCGTCCTGTTGACAGACCACAATGTGAGAGAAACCTTAGCCATTGTCGACAGAGCTTATATCCTGCATGACGGGAAGGTATTGGTAGAAGGAGATCCCGACTCAATAGCGGATGATCCTGTAGCGAGGAAGTACTACTTCGGGGAGCGGTTTGAGTTTTGAGGTGCCTTGAGCGATACATCTATAAGGAGCTACTCAGCCCGGTTCTGTTTGGTGTCGTTGCTTTTACCTTGATTTTTGTCGCTGCTGACCTGTTTTTCATGCTTGCACGGTTGCTTGTAGATGGAACCGTAGGCTTAGGGACTGTTATGCGCTTGTTTGTGCTGGGGCTTCCGCGCATCGTTGCTTTGACCCTGCCCATGTCCACTCTCCTTGGAATTCTCCTTTGTTACAGTACGTTTTCTGCGTCCAGCGAGATCGTGGCTATGAGGGCAGCAGGCCTCAGCCTGATTGGAATAATGACTCCTGCATTAATCGTAGCCTTGATAGTGAGTGGGGCTACGTTTGCATTTAATGAGAAAGTTGTCCCCGGAGCAAACCGTAGATTTGAGGAGATTATGTGGGAAATTGGCAAGAGGTCAAACCCGTTCATTCAGAGAAATCTAGTTCTTAGGGAGTTTGAAAAAGGAGTCCTTACGAGGCTGGTTTTCGCTGACGCGTACGATGCTGAGAAAGAGCGGTTCAGCCGCGTAACAATGCAAGAATTCGAAGACGGAAGGCTTGTCCGGATTACCGAGGCTGCGTCCGCAAGATGGGATGAATCAGCCTGGTTGTTTGAAGACGGGATTTCCTACAATGTCGTTGACGGAGACAGAGTCGTTTCAGTGAGGTTTGCCAGGCAGGAAGGGCGTATTGCGTATACTCCGAAAGAGGTGGCCAGGGGGGGCTTGAGTCCGGATGAGATGTCTGCATCTGAACTCAGGCAGCATGTACGTCGGCTGAAAGAGCAAGGCCAAGACGTGACAAAGCTTCTGGTGGAGTATTATCTCAAGTTCGCCATCCCGTTTGCGGGTATGGTATTCGGTCTTGTAGCTGCTCCTCTCGGTATTACGACTCACAGGTCTTCGACATCACGGGGCTTCGGAATGAGTATACTAATCATCTTTGTCTACTATGTTATAATGAGCTTGAGTTGCGCGCTGGCTGAGCGGGGGAGTATCCCGCCTATGCTGGGCGCATGGTTTTCAAACATATTATTTGGCTCTATCGGTGGTTTGATGATGGTTAAGAAGTCCTGACGAAAGATTTTTAGGCAGGGGGTATACCGTGTACGGACTCGGACTCGTTCTCATGCTTGTGGTCCTCGGCGGCCTAATCGCATTTATCGGTGACCGCATCGGCATGAAGATCGGCAAAAAGAGGCTGAGCATTTTCGGGCTCCGTCCGAAATATACCTCGATCTTAATTACGATTATCACAGGGATTGTCGTAGCCGGCACGTCGGTTTTGGTGATGAGTATTGTATCTCAGGATGTCAGGACCGCCCTCTTCAGGATGCATGAGATTCAGGCTACGTTAGCGTCCACACAGGAGCAGCTAACTACTGCCTTTGCCGAGCTGACTGCTAAGGAAGAAGAGCTTGCCAAAGGTGAGGTGCGTGTAAAGGAGCTCCAACAGGAAATAGACAGCTTGACAGAACGGATTGACGGATTAACCGGTGAGCTGGAGAAGGTCGAAGAGGAGAGGGCAAAAGCACAGAAAGAAAAAGAAGCCTTAGAAGAGGAAAGTAAGGCTTTAGAGACTTTGATAGTCAGTTTGACAGAGGAAGCCAATGAGCTTTACGAGTTCATCGGCCTTATGCGGCAGTTCCTGGAAGGGCTTCAGTTAAGTGATATTACCTACCGATCTGAGGAGATTATCCTTGCTACGGTGATGGATGGCAAAGGTGAGCCTGACGTCATCCGAGAAGAGATCTCCGAGTTCTTCAGGCAGGCTAACAGGCTTGCTTTGGCACGCAAGGCGAGTATCGAAGGCAGTGAAGACGAGGCGATTATCTTTTTCGTGGATAATCTCGAGACTATTGCACAAAGGATCGCAGAGGCTGAGGATTCAGTAGTTATAAGATTAGTATCTGCTACTAACGCCTTTGTCGGCCAGCCTGTTTATGCGTATCTGCAGATATTCGAAAACAAGCTCCTTTTTGAAGAGGGGCAGGTAGTGGCAGAGCGTATTATCGACGGTTCCCTGGGCCAAAGTGTTGTTCAGGATGAACTGATGAACCTTCTCATGGCAGCTAATGACGAAGCAACCCGGCTTGGAATGGTAACTGATATTGAAGGGCGAGTCGGGCAAGTTTCAGCTTCAGAGTTTAACAGCGCTAAGTCCGCGATTATAGAGTCCGGCGGGAGGGTGCGTGTTCTTGCCGTAGCTGCTCAGGACACCTGGAACACGAGGCCTCCGCTTAGGATATCCTTCAAGATCGAGCAGCTAGAGGACGAATCGGAGTGATTCCGAAGAGTACGAAGAGTGCAAAGCGGCATCTGAATGATTCCGAACAGTACAAAGTGGCAGAGAATGCAGAGCGGTAAGTGTTGCACTCGGAGGTGACTCCCCGAGCAGAGGTGCCTTGAGAGGCTCCGGGCAGTAGAATACTGTCACTGGCTCATGCAAAGGACCACTCCACGTGTGGAATGGGTTCGAATGAACCTAAATGGCTCGCCACGCGAGCCATTTTCGCATGGTAAAGCCAGAAAAGCACCGTGGTTGGCTTACAGGAAAAGCCATTCGCCAGCCAAAAGAACCCAAAAAGAGAGTGATTGGCTCAGGGGAAGAGCCAATAGGTTGCGAAAAAACTCCCGAATTGCTTTGGTTGGTTCATCCCGTGAGCCATCTTTTGGTCAAACAGTGTCAAAAGAAGCACACATGGCTCTCAGGATAAGCCAATCTGCCACTGAAACGCTCTGAAAAGCTTTTAGATCGCTCTGATCGGTTCACCGCATGAGCCATCTGTGCCCGTGGAAGCTGTGGAGACCGGTTGAATGGCTCACGAAATGAGCCGTTCAACGGTTAAAGGATCGTCAAGCTCTTTTGAATGGCGCATCCTGTGAGCCATGTACCGCCTTAGAAAGCCTCAAAGGAGCTCAAATGGTTCATACAGTGAGCCACTTGGTATCTGGAAGACGCCCGGCTCAGTCTAAACGGCTCCCCTAGAGAACCATCCGAGCACTGAAAAACCTTCAAATCCGTCTGTTTGGCTTATGAGTGGAGCCATTCGGCTAGAGGACCGCAGTCAGGCCTTCTGCAGTTGCTCATTTTAGAAGCCAATTAGCCGATGAGGGAGCCGCTACTAGCCGATGAGAGAGCCACTACTGACCGCGGAGAGAGCCTCTACTTAGGCTGGATGGCTCAAAGAAAGAGCCGGCCCGGCGTCCCAAGCCGGGCGTTTTGAGGAAATCCTGCCTACGAACCAATGGAACCAATGAAACCAATGGACTCCTGATTATTACTCCAAATCCCATATGTCCCTATGATTCCTCCTTATACCTCTTTTCCCATTAATCCACGCTTCTACCTGGGCTTATGTAAGAAGGATTATTTTGATCCACACAGTAAGTATAACTTGCAAAACCTAATCTAGCTGGCATTTAGTATCCAGTTTGCGCTTATTTGGCCAGGAAATGCCAAAGGGTGCTCAAGACGCCGGAGAACAGTCGGGGGCTCTGAGCGAACCCCGGTAGTCACTGAAGACCCCGGCAGTCACCTGAGATTGGGTTTGCGTGTCCTGCAAAGTAGGCCAACACTCTACGGAAGGAGGTGTATTTTGAAGATCGGCCTTACTGGCCTGGCCTTACTGCAGGATGGCCTTACCCGTAAGCGGGAGATGATGCAAGGAGGAAACAAGGACACTCCTTTGGCTGACCCTCCTTAACCACGGGAAACGGCCCTGTTCATAGAAATAAGGAGGTATTAGGTAATGAAGAAGTACTTGGCAGTAGTTTTAGCCGTAGCAATGGTTCTAGGGCTTATGCTACCTGTCATAGCCAGCCCCTTTGAAGATGTCCCCGAGAATCACTGGGCGTATGAAGCTGTCAAGCAGCTTGCCGCATACGGCCTAATCCAGGGATTCCCCGATGGTACATACAAAGGGCAGGAGCCTATGACCAGATATCAAATGGCGATTGTAGTCGCGCGTCTCCTTTCTGACCTGGACACAGAAATCATCGAGCTCCGGAATGCAATAGAGTCCGGACTCGAGGCAGAGCAGACAGCCAGGGCAGAAGACAGAGCAGCTATTGATGCTGCAATCGAGCAGGCTAAGGACGACGCTGTCCGGATGGCAGCAGAGATGGCAGAAGAGCTTGCCCAGAAGGCCGCATCTGAAGCCGCAGAGGCTGCCGCCGAAGCCGCTGTAAGCAAGCTTGAAGAGGCAGGCCTTTTAGGCGAAGAAGAGCCTGAAAGTGAAGAGGAAGTTGCAGAAACACCTATCATCGAGAGAATCATAGAAAAGCACATACTCGAATCTGAAGGTGCAATCGACGAGGAGACTCTTGATGCAAAAGTGGCAGAATCTATCGCTCTTATCGATGCCATCAAGGCAGAGTTTGCGATGGAGCTCGCAGTCCTCGGAGTTAGAGTAAGTGCACTCGAGGAGCAGCTGGCAATCTCAACCCAGAGACTGGAAAACGTAGACGCAATAACTCGCGAGACAGCAATCAGGCTGGCACAGACCACAATGAGACTGCAAGAGACCAATGAGAAGCTGGACCGGTACATAGCCAGCCAGGAGAAGGTGCGCTTCTCCGGATCAAGCAAAGTCTCATTTGAAGACGTTGACGTAGACGGCCCCGGAATTCCGTGGAAGGATCCCTTTGATCCTGACAATGAAGAAGGCGATTCCGACTATCAGTTCATGCCGACTTCTGTCTTCGACCACAACCTCAGCTTGAAGCTTACTGCAAACGTAGCTGAAGGCATAGTAGTGGAAGCAGGCCTTGATACAATCACCAATATCCTCGGCGGTGGTTGGAAGACAAGGACCTTCCAGTTGAAAGACGGAGGATTCTACCTAGACATTACAGCACCGGGCGTTGTCCGTCATGTGCGCGTAGGCAATGTTGCCGAGCCTGAAGGTACCTTTACAGACTTCACTCTGCAAGGGCACCTTCTCCGCGACGATAACGAGAACCCCCTCTATGAGGGCGCATTAGGCGAGTTCGTATACAACAGAATGGGAGCCACAGGCCTTTTCTTCAGGCTCAACGAGCCTGTAGCAGAAGGTGAAGAGCTCCAATACGCCAGATACGCAGTGGCTTTAGACTCAAAGCTGGCCCTTACCGAGAATATCACAGCAGGCGCAACCGTCGTCCATGTGTTCGACGACAGGGGCTCCTTGGCAGCCGGTCCTGAAGCTGCACTGGAGGATACAGTCATCGGCGCAAATGCTAAAGCAATCCTCATGCCCGGCTGGGAAGCCACAGGTGAGATCGCGCAGCATACTGCGGGTGACAGCAAGAGCCTTGCCTACAGACTGGGCCTTGACGGCCAGATCGGGCCGGTAGGACTCGATGCTTCCTTCAGAAAGGTAGAAGCAGGATTCGCTCCTTACTTTGTCGAGGTTCCTCATGACAAAGGTGCCGGAGTCGGAATCGACAATGACGTGAAAGTCGCAGAACTCAATGCAGCGCTTCCTATAGGTGAAATCCTCGACGGCGACCTGACATTGAACGGCGGCCTGAAGAGGTCCGGCAATGCTGAGTGGACTCGCGAAGATGCGGATCTCATCACAAAGACGTCTATCGGTGCAACATACGCAAGGAACCTCATGGGTGCAGACGTAGAAGTAGACGCAGGCCTTGCGCTTGTCCATAACGACAACACCGCGGAGAACACGATAACTGACTCTCTTGAAGCAAAAGGCCGAGTTATGGCTGAATTCCAGCCGATTACAGCTGAGTTTGAGATTACAGACACGAGAGACATCGAAACTAAGGCTGTAATCTCAAGAGAGAGTGTCCTTGACCTCGGGTTCGAGTACGACCTTACATCCAACATAGCAGTGTCCGCTGGATATAAGGCTTACAACCTGAAGGATGAGGACGAAAGGACAGCAGCAGTAAGCGAGGCTTACTCAGTGAAGCGGGCCGGTGTCAGCACAGAGTTTAACCTGACTCCTATCACGAAGCTCACCGGTTCCTACGACTACAACAGGGTTGACTACAGCGACAGCACACCTTGGACAGAAGACAGCTCTGAGATCGAGGGCGTCAGGACCAGTGCTAAGGCAGGTCTTGAGGTTAGCTTTACCCCTGAGACCAGTGTCTTCGGCGAGGTCGGTATTGAATCCGGCGCAGTCCGTCTCCCTGAAGTAGAAGGACGTCTCACCGCAGGAAAGGTAGGCCTTGCCCATAGCTTCACAGAGAATGCCGGTCTCGAACTAGGTTACGAAATCGGTGTGTTCAGGAGCCAGGACAATCCTGAGCAGGACTACAACGTGAACAGAGCTACAGCATCGCTTCAAGTCAGCTTCTAAAGACCCCAAAAGTGCCCTTGCCTTGCGAAGGTGAGGGAAATCAGCTGGGTAGCTGGACTGAAGATGCTCTTGGCAAATCCCCGAGGCAACAAGCCCCGGGGATTTGCTTTTGTCCCAAAGGGCAACGAATTTATCAATTAAACATAAGATGGAGATAATAAGAAGGAATTTCAAGCATATATGGTGAATAGTAGTCAAACAACCATCAATAGAATTTGTGAGAAAAAATTGCACAAAAAGATTTTGTAAATGGAGGAATTCCAGCCTGTATGGCGAATAAGCGAAATTGAGGCCATTATATGGTCTTGATCCATGTTTATCCTGCACGGCAGTGGGTGAAAGGAGGTGCACCTAGCGGTTTCCCACGTAGGCCGGGAGAGGATAACGAAAAGGGTGTGAACGCTACATATCTGTTGCGCCTGGGATGAGGGAACAAGGTCACTCACCTTAGGCAGACAGAATACGGCACACACCCCGATTATGAAAATAACCGAGGGGGAATAAAATGATGAGAAAGTATCTACCGGTAGTACTGTCTGTTCTATTGGTTATAGCTCTGGCAGTGCCAGCAGCTGCAGGCCCCTTTGCTGATGTGCCACAGCATCACTGGGCATACGAAGCAGTAAAACAGCTTGCGGCTTATGGATTGGTTATCGGCTTCCCTGATGGCGAGTTCAAGGGCAATGAGCCTCTGACAAGGTACCAGATGGCTATGGTAATCGCCAGGCTCCTGGTATCCCTTGATGCGCAAATCAAGGCCGAGATCGAAGCTGCAAAGACAGTGATTCCTGAAGCTCCAGCTCCTGTTGAAGTTGAGAAGGAAGTCATTGTTGAGCAGCCTGTAATTGAAAAAGTAATTGAAAAAACAATAGTCGAGAAGCTCGAGACCGAAGCACTCGAAGCACTTGAGGCAAGGATTGCTGCTCTCGAGGGCGATGTCGAGGGGCACGATGCTGAGGTCGCAGCGAAGCTTGCAGATCTCGAAGCCAAGATCGCCAGAGGCGACGCAGACAACGCTGCAGCCATTGAGGCGCTCAGGGCCGAGTTGGCAGCGCTGGAGATCCCAGTCATGCCTGAGATTCCAGATGTCGATGCAGCAGTGTCAGAAGCCATTGCTCTAATCGACGCTCTGAGGGCAGAGTTCATAACTGAGCTCGACGTCCTCAACGCAAGGACCAATGTTCTCGAGGGTGAGCTCGCGCTTGCCATGGAGAAGATCGCTGCGCTTGAGGAAAGGGCAGATGTCGCTGACCTCAGGGTTGACGAGATTGACGCTACACTTGCTGCTCACCTCGCAGGCCATGAGAAGGTCAAGATCTCAGGCTCCAGCGAAGTCAAGTTCGAAGATGTCGATATTCGCTCAGAGAATGCGGACGTCGAAGCTTGGAAGGATCCCAGTGAGATCTTTAAGGCTGAGGATAAGAACCATGGATCCGGTAAGTATGCGAAAAAGACAGATTTCAAACATACGCTTGGTCTGACTCTTACTGCATATCCGGCTGATGGGGTGACTGTGAAGGCCGGCCTGAAGACTGTTACAAACCTCTTCACCGGTGCCCTTACAGGAAATCTGGAAGTGAGCAGCCTGTCGCTGGAAGTGACTACCGATGGAATCCTGGAGAGGCTGTATGCCGGCGGTCTTACACTGCCTGCCGGAACGTTTACGCCATACACGTTCTGGGGCGAGACGATCCTTGATGATGACGATGACCCAATATACAAGGGTGTCGTAGCTGAACTGGGTTACGACATATTCTCCGGAACCCTTCTCTTTACCAGAATACAGGAAGCGAAGGCTGAGGTTCCCTGGAAAGCGGGCCTTGCATTTGACCTTTACGGTCTACCCATAGTGTGGCCTGAGGGGTTCGATCCGAATGAAGATTACGCCGGACAGACGGCAACTCTCCGAATCCCAAATCCAGACTATGATCCGGATGTCGACCCGGCAGAAGATGAGTATTTCCTGATAGTAGACTTTGTTTTCGAAGAGGATTTTGATGTTGCTGATCCCGATACCTGGGGAGACTTCGCTTATGTGGTCCTGGAAGCCATGGCGGTCGAGTACTTCTACGATCCTAAGCTCTCGGATTTCTTGGAAATAATTCCCGGCAGCCCCGCGACTCCTGCCAGGTACGCTTTTGCAGGCGAAGGCAAAGTGGCTCTCCTTGACAACCTGAACCTAGGCGTGGCTTACGTAAGAGCATGGGACGACTACCTATCAGGCGTAGTTGCTCCTCACGAAGTGAGGGAGAACTTCGACCATGTCGTTTCCGTGTCCGCAGACTACGCATTCGCTGAAGGCTGGAAGGCTGACGGAGAAATAGCCAAGTGGTGGCATGACGATAACGGCGTAGGGACACAAGGCTTAGCCACAAGACTCAACCTCACCGGCGTAATAGGGCCTGTGGAGCTTGAAGGTGAGTTCGTCAGAGTCCCGGATGGCTATGCTCCTGAGTTTGTTCTTACTGATGAAGATGACGATGATGGACTAGAGACTGACGTCAAGACGATAGGTATCAGCGCTAAGGCGACAGTCCTTGAGGCTCTGAAGCTTACCGGCGGTTACAAGATGACCGGTAACGCCAGCGACATAGGCACCCAGTGGCAAGACTGGGATGAGACGAAAGCCGGTATCGCGAATGTGAGCGCTGAGTACGCGCTTGAATTTGGCGACCTGAAACTCACTCCCAGCGCAACCGCAGAGTGCAAACACTTCTATGTAGACAAATTAGCATCCACGCTCTGGGTAGACGGCGATAATCGCGTGACAGTCAAGGCAGGGGTAAAAGCAGAGTTCGCTCCAATCGAAGCGTCGTACTACCATACTTATGCCCGTGCAAAGCGCGACGGCATCGAGGCCGGGACGTTCTACAACAGAGACGAAGTTAACGCTAAGGCAGATTACGATCTCAATGAGAACTTGAATCTGTGGGGCGATGTCAACTGGGCGAAGCAGACGGTTGCAGACGCGCATGTCGGCGTGGATAAGAAGAAAGACGCACATACCACTACATTCAACGTTGGTGCCAAAGCAAACTACGCCCTGTACGAAGGCATAGACCTTAACGCCAGCGCTCTCTATGGAATGAAGAAAGACCTTCAGATAGAGGGTACACCGTGGACAAAGGCCATTGTGACTGCTGGAGTCGGCGCACAGGTAACACCGAAGCTGAAGGTCGACGTAGACGGCCAGTACCAGAGACTGGATAGGTTCTACCTGGTCGGGAACCAATACGTACGTTACGGAGGCCCAAATGGTCCTTATGTTCCTGTCACCAACCTAATCGGTGAGATCAACTGGAACTACGACATCACAACAAACACAGTGCTGAAACTCGGTGCTAAAGTCATCAAGTCCGACGTAGACGATAACCCAAACAACAGCTACATAGCCCGAGTAGTCACCGGCTCACTGAAGGTCACCTTCTAGTTGAGGTTAGGACCTATACCCCGGGGGATGACCCCCGGGGTTTCGTTTTTTGTGGGCCTTTATATTCTTCGGTGCACATGATAGACCTTGCTGTACATCTGACAATTTGTTGTTTTCCTGTATTGCATTAACAGTTGATTCTTCTTCAAGGATCGGTTGGGTTTTCAATGACAGGGTCATCCCAGGCCTCGCTATGGTATAATATTACTGCAAACAATTATGTTCACATTATTGGCTCATATCTTCCCGGATTGCTTGCAGGAGCGCATTTTAGAAGAGCGTGGGAAGGGGAACGCATGAATTCTCGGCAGCCTTCAAAGGAAGTCATAGTAGCCGTAGACCCGGGGAGGGAAAAGTGCGGAGTAGCGGTGGTTGCAAGTGACCTGGAACTGATTCTGAAAGAAATCGTTTCTAGGGATGAGGCAGTAAACAGGGTACTTGAGCTTGCAGAAAAGCACGGAGCAAGGAAAGTTGTTCTCGGAGACAGGACCGGTTCCAGGGGATTTGCAAGCGAGATTCAACAGGAACACCCGCCGTTTGAAATTATCTTCATAGATGAGCATAGGAGTAGTATGGAGGGGCGAAGGAGATACCTTCTGGATCACCCGCTTCCCGGACTGGGGCGGCTAATCCCTTTGTCCTTAAGGGCGCCAAAGGAGCCTTTTGATGATTACGTTGCAGTAGTCCTTGCTGAAAGATATTTCCAACGCGTCAAAAGATAGGGTTTTGGGAGGGATTATTGGCGCGTATAGAGAATATTATTCGGTACAGATGCGATTACAATAACGACTTTAGCTGGTGGAGAGTGATAAAGCAGTTGAGACTGCATAGGCGTAAGGCAAGACTCCATATACCGGTTTCCAGGGGATACCGGCAGCCACTGGTTAAGTGGATGTCTTTTGTGTCTCTTATAGTCTTTTGTGCTGTTTTCGCCTTACACGGGATTAGTGCAGCCGCCGCCAGCCCGTTCAGTAATGTCGAGAAAACTCATTGGTCATATGGGGCTCTTGCTGAATTCGCAGAGGCAGGCCTGATAGAAGGGTATTCAACGGAATCATTCACCGGAGATCGGCTGCTCACCAGGTACGAAATGGCGTGGGCCATCTCCCGGATTAGGCCTATCTCACTTTCCCTCCGTCAACTGGAACTACTGATGGGCTTGAGAGAAGAGTTCCAAGTGGAGCTTGCACTTGTGGCAGGGACAGATACTTACATATCATCTGCAGGCTCCGACCTAAACGAGCTTTCAGCTTCGGGACTTGGCCTTAGAGGTAAACCTGCGATTGTGTCAATATCTACCGGTCCCAATCCCGAAACTATCAGCGGGGGAAAGACCCTTTCAGAGATACTGGGCGCAGAACCTGACGATTCCCAAGGCATTTCTCCAGGCAGCTCTTCAAAGACAATCAGGATCCCGTTGGACGTAGGGGCGCAGGCTGAGCTTTCACTTGGCGGGATGAGTGCAGGATTTGGGCAAGCCTCAGGCGAAGGGGAAGATGTCATCGCGAGGCTGGATCTGAAGTACGCCTTGAGCCAGCTTGCGATCTTTAGGGCCAGCTGTGAGCTGGCTAAAGATGGCGAAGAATCTGGAGACGGGGAGGTCAGTGCTGCACGGGCTACTGCTCTGTTAGGAATCGATTACAATTTCATTGTGTCTGATTCAGCGTTTGTGCAGGCAGGATACAGCTACTCCAGGACTGCAGACGTTCCGATCCCGAAAGGCGTGAGGCTTGGAACCTCAGGGAATCTCGAGCAAATAGGTGACGGTACATCCAAGTCCGCAAGCTTTTTCGGTGATTATTCCGTCCCCGGTCTGTCTCTTGACGCCAGGAAGCATATCGCCAGCTTAGGTGTGGGCTATACATTCGGTGGGACTGCGTCTGTGGTATTAGGATACAAGTTAATAGACTTTCATGAGCTGGATCCTGAGTCCCAGCTTCCAGAGGTCCACCGAACTAATGTCGCGACTGCGGAGTTAACCATAAGGTTCTAAGTAATGCGGTAGTGGCTAGGACTCCCGGTAGCTTGTATCTGCGGGCTATAAGTCCCGCATTTTGTATATTTTAATACGAAGTCAGGAGGAGGGCACAACAATGAGAAAACTCATTGCCACAATCACTATGGTTTCCGTGGTTTTATTGACAGCTCTAAGCCCTGCTTTTGCTCAAAGTGAAGCCTCAACTCTCTTAGAAAGCATTGAGAGCATTGAGATGCATCTCTATGGAGAGTATCTCCCCGGGGCCATCGTAGACCGGTTGGAACAGATCGAACGAGATGTGTTCGGACAAGTCGAATCAGGCTCTGTCGTAGACAGGATAAACCGGATTCGCCAAGCTGCAGGCGGCTCCTTCGGCACGAAGGTCTCCGTTGCATACAAGCTTGCGGCTGTTGAGTGGTTCCTGAAGAGAAGGGTTGCATCTGAACCTGTTATGACAAAGCTGGAGAAGCTTGAAACCCTTGTACTGGGGCAGCCAGGGGAAGGGGCAATGTCATCCCGGGTAGACAATCTCCTTGCTCTCTGCTTGCCTGACGGGACCCTTAAAACACAGGATGTAACGGTCGAAGGCGGCCAGCCTGTGATGATAAGGCTCCTTAAGAAGCTTGACTCAAGTTCCACTCAGAAAGGGCAGCGAGTGGAGATTGAGATTGCAAGAGACGTACTTATCGAAAACCACCTTGTCGTTCCCAAAGGTGCAAGGACTTTCGGAATAGTCACAGATGTGACTCCCGCAGGAAGGCTTGGCAGGGACGGAAAGATCACCCTGGAGTTGCAGGGAATCAAAGCGCTGGACGGGACTATCGTGCCGCTGGTCTTCGATGAGAAGACAAAAGAACTCAATGAGTCATTGCAATGGGCGATTGGTGCAGGACTTGCAGGCTTTATCGTCTTTGGGCCTGTCGGTGCACTGGGTGCTGTGTTTGTCCACGGTAAAGATGCGGTAATCCCTGAAGGCGCCGAGTTTTACGTGGCTGCAGGGTCAGATGTAAAGGTCCACGGGATGACCCTTCCTGTAGATGTGGTGGTTGAGATTACGAAAGATATGCCGCTCGTAGAAATAAAGCCGTGAAAATAAGGGAACGTTAGACTGGAACTAATCAACCGGTGCTAGGTTCGAGAGGTGGATACATGCAGAGAGACAGAAGGCTTTTTGGGCCTTCGCGTAAATGCCGTTTAGTGCCTTCTGTAGTTCTAATAGTGCTTTTGATAGGTTTGTGGGCGGCGTTGGGTTTTGTTACACTCCCGGCCTACGCCGCCGAGGGGCTTGCCGTCGAGAACAGCGGTATCGTGATAGAAGCTGATATTACAGAGTATAGATTCGAGTCAGGCGAAGTTGTGGTATCCGCTGAAGGAAACGCTAGGGTATCTTACGGAGATTTCTCTGTGTCAGCTGATTACATACATGTCCAAGTCGAACCCGGCGAAATGCTTGCCGGAGGAGAAGTGGTTGCGCGCGAAGGGTCGAAGATCGTCCGGTGCGATCTGTTTCTTTACAACATCTACACCGGAGAAGGCAAGGTCCTGGAGCCTGATGCAGAGATATCAGGTCTATTTGTGCGCGGGAGTGAGATGAAGCTTTCTCCCGGTGTTCTGACTCTGAGCAACACCCATATCACCGGTTGTGAGCTGGTTGATCCGTGTTATCGCGTTACCTCAAAGAAACTTATAATCTACCCTGATGACCGCGTTTTGGCAGAGTGGCCTGTTCTTTGGCTTGACAGGATCCCGGTTATGGTCCTACCGAGGCTGACGCTTCCTTTGGAAGGAGACAGGATTGCCTTTCTCGACGGAGCCGGAGTTCCTATCCCGAAGTTCAGTTATGACTCGTCTGACGGCTTTTTGGTGGGATTTACGTATCTTGATAAGGTAAACGATTGGGCTAGAATCAGATATGAAGCAGCATACGCTTCTAAGCATCGAGGAATCACGTTAAGCGCACAGGCAGATCTTACATTGGGGCAAGGAAGGACCGGGATAATAAAGGGAGATTATACCTCCTGGAAAGGCTTTTCCGCTTCCTTTGATTATAGTACCCCTCTCTTAGACTCTCTGGCCCTTGATGCACGTTTCAGGTATGTTCCTGATGATACGGGCGCTGACTCAAGCAGGTGGCAGGGCTTCCGGCCCGGGGCTGTTGACGGAAGATTGGCCCTCCGGTCTACCGGCGATTGGCCTGTCAGCGTAAAGCTGACAGCAGGCAAAGAAATCGTCCAAGGAGGAGACTTGTACCGCATTCCCGAGCTTGAGGTATCACTGAAATCTATTTCTCTGCCAGGGAAGATAGGATCTGTCACTCTTTCAGGCGGTTTTGGACGGTTTCAGGAGACTTCTCGCTCTCTGGAGGCGAATAGACATCACTTGGCTTTATCTTTTTCATCGTCAACGATTCGTTTTGCTCCCGGAATAACGGGAAGCTTGTCTCTTAGTGCACGGCAGGCTTGGTATGAAACCGGAGATACCATGAGTTCACTCTACCTTGGCACCGGCGTAAAGGCAAGCCTCGGTGAACAAGAGGCTTTCGGAGAAATCGTTCCTCGACTTACGGCAGGGGTGAGCTATGACTTCAGAGCGGTTGAGGGGGGGAGCCCCTTTAGCTTTGATAGCTTAAGCCCGGTGAACAAAGCCTCTGCAAGGTTGGACTATCGGATTTCAGAAGGCTTGAGCGTAGGCGTTTCCACATCCTACGATTTTCGGAAGCAAGCCATTGATGACGTGGGATTTCTTCTCATGCGGCATAACCACTGCTATGATATCCAAGCTACCTGGAATGCAAAGGAAAAGGCGTTTGGGTTTGAAGTGAAATTTACAAGGTAGTTCACAAGGTATTCGCAAAGTTTTTCTGATGCGGTTCAGATGTTGCTGGGGAGGGGAGATTTATGAATGTGCTTGTTGCCGGAGGGGCCGGCTACATAGGAAGCCATGTGGTTCGGGAGCTTCAGGATGCCGGTCATTCCGTTATAGTTTATGACAGTCTGGAGCATGGCCATGCTCAGGCAGTAGCAGGTTGTGAGCTCATCATCGGCGATATTGGGGATCCTGTTGCTTTAGGTTCGGTGCTTACTCAATACAAACCCGATGTAGTCATGAATTTCGCAGCCTACACATCAGTCGCTGAATCCATGTCTGATCCCTCTAAATATTACCGAAACAATGTCACCAAGACCCTGGTTCTCCTTGATTCAATGGTCCATCACGGAATCCGTAACATAGTGTTTTCTTCTTCCGCTGCTGTCTATGGAGAACCTCGGGAAGTCCCTGTAGATGAAGGTGCAAGGTGCGCGCCGACGAACGTGTACGGCGAGACAAAGCTGATGGTAGAGATGATGCTAGCTGCCTACGAGCGGGCGTATGGCCTCAACTACGTATCTCTTCGCTATTTTAACGCTGCAGGCGCCCATCCCTCCGGTGATATAGGGGAAGACCATGACCCTGAGACCCAGTTGATCCCGTTGGTGCTCATGACTGCACTTGGGCTTAGACCGGCGCTTGAGGTGTTCGGCCAGGATTATGATACACCTGACGGGACGTGTGTCAGGGATTATATCCACGTTTCAGACCTTGCATCTGCCCATATTCTTGCTGCAGAGGCGCTGATGGAAGGTATGGGTTCGCGCACTTACAACTTAGGCAACGGTCAGGGATACACCGTTCGCCAGGTGATAGAGACCGCACGACGTGTAACAGGCCGCGAGATTCCTTCGGTAGATGCCCCGAGACGTCCGGGGGACCCTGCAATCCTTGTGGCGAGTTCAGACAAGATAAGGAACGAACTAGGGTGGACACCGAGATTCCCTAGTTTAGAGGACATAATCGGAACAGCTTGGGAGTGGCACAGAGGTCACCCAAATGGCTATGGTAGTTGAGCTTGTAGCAGGAGAGTCGGCAGCGAAGTAGAAAAGACGATGGTAGAGAAGACCAAGCGCAGGGTAAGAGAGGGAAGTCATGCAGAGAGTTCCTTTTTGTGTGGTTACGGTTCTGATTCTCAGTTGTTGTCTGGCATTTTCGCTTTTTGCCTCTCCTCAGGCTTTTGCAGGAGTTGTCAAGGCCCAACATGACTTAAGGGTTGCCACTGTTCTTGCGATACCCTCTCATCAAGATCATGAGCTCACAACAGATCACCTGCCTCTTGTGCTTGACTCCGGCGATGAGGTCGGGCACCCCTTTGATAAGCGCGTTGATATCGCAAATGACCTACGCAGGATCTACACCGGCCCTATCGAGGTTAAAGGCAGTGACTTATGCCTTCTCATGATAGGCGCGGGAACCATGCTCCTTATGGATGAGGATATATACGACATGATAAACTCCGGCCCCAAATCTCCTGAGGATAGGCAGATTAGTGGAATTGTGACCGAATTGGGGAACAGCCTCTCAGCTTTGGCAATCTGCGGGCTTATCTCTACTCGGGACCGGGAGACTGCTTACCTTGCGGCGAACGCAGTGGCTTATTCAGGGATAGCTTGCCTGACACTAAAAGCAGCATTTGGACGGGCCCGGCCGTGGCAAGGCGAAGGGCCGCACTCCTTTGCCGGACCCCGGATAAATGATGCTTATAGTTCAATGCCTTCGGGGCACACGGCCACTGCTTTTGCCCTTGCAACAGTCCTGGCAAACCGGTACCCAAAGTACAAGCATCTCTTTTACGCTTGCGCTTCTGTCATTGCACTGTCCCGCGTGTATGTCAATGCCCACTGGCCCAGCGATGTCTTAGCCGGCGCAGCTGTCGGCGTCTGGTCTGCGAATCATGTCATGAGAAACAGTAGTATTCTGGAGATAAGGTGGTAGGGAAACCTTACCGATATTCCAACACAACCCGTCCTCCGCTGCTTTCTTGAGTGTCGTCCCGCGCGAGCCTACCAGGGGAGGATTTCCCGTGTAACATGTGAATTGAAGGGAGAACCAGATAGCGTGGAGAATATGGTTTCTATGACATAGTGCACATTGGACGGGGGGACCGGAAATTAGTATTTTACGAAGAAATCTTCGAGCTGACTATGAACCAGGAAACGCAGCATCGCGTTGCATTCAGATATCAGTTTGGCAAGAGCGTGTGGAGCACGCATTAATATATTTGGGCGCTTTCGGGCTTGGGTTGGGACAAGGCTTGGTTCCGCAGGTGTTATTGCTGCTGGCTTTGGTGTTCAGACTGATAGTGGACAGAGACTCAAGAAAGCTCAGATTCGCATCATCTGCCTTGCCTCTTTTCGTGTTAACAGGCTGGATGATGTTATCTGCGATACCTGCTATAAGGCCATTTGCTGCATGGGGCGGCGCTCTCGGGATGGCGCTTTCCGGCTGGGTGACTTTGCGAGTGGTATATCGTGTCATGATGGAGAAAAAAGAGTGGAAGGTTCATCCGCTTTTCATATTTCTCGGCTCAGCATGTATAGGTGCGATCTACGCCTTGTTCAACTACGTTATAGCTCTGGATAAGGGTAGAAGGTGGTACAGGGCTGCACTGCCTTTTGTCGGTTCCAATGCAGCCGGAACCATTTTCTGCGTCGCTATTTTAGTAGCCTTGGGTTATTTTTATCGTGCGGACCGTCGTGGCAGGCTGATACTCTTCCCTGTGACTATCCTGCTCACCTCTGCTCTCATCGCAACCCAGTCCCGCGGTGCATTTGTTGCTTTTATAGCCGGATTAATAGTATTTCTTTTGCTCGGTATAAAATCCAGGCGCACATTGATCATAAGCTTAGCAGCACTGGTAGGCGTGATATGTATAGTAGGTTTCTTTTTCAGAACCAATCCGT
>Ga0209204_1000101_pt1 | contig 94220 bp, 90 predicted proteins | sample AD_JPNMR2_MetaG_FD_184425 | JGI IMG/M metagenome (GOLD analysis project Ga0209204, IMG submission 184425) | Active sludge microbial communities of municipal wastewater-treating anaerobic digesters from Japan - AD_JPNMR2_MetaG (SPAdes) (version 2) | ecosystem: Engineered > Bioreactor > Anaerobic...
CAGAATCAATCTCGTCAGAGGAAGGCCGAGAACAAGACCAGCAGAGGTACTGGCAGATGCGGCTTACGACTCATGGGAGATCAGGAACTACCTTCGAAAAAGAGGCATCAAGAGCTGCATACCAGCCAATAACTGTAACCAGAAGATACCATCTCCAGGTAGACCCACCAGATTCGATGAAGCATCTTACAGAAAGCGAGGATCTGTAGAGAGGTTCTTCGGATGGCTAAAGCTTTGGATTCAGAAGGATCTCAACACGACATGAACGACTCGATGTTTGCTTCCTGGGATTCCTGCAGCCGGCCGCATTTCTCATCATCTGGAGAAGACTGTGAATTTTGAGACGACTTCATCGAAAACCATTTCTACATATTGAAGCAAGTAGACCCAGAAGAGCAGCGCATGTGAAGGCAGTATGAATCAAACATCCAGGCTGTTGATCAGAGCTGCGAAGGCCCTCTGGCTTTGCATACTCTTTTTGCTCGTAATGAGCAGTGCCGCTCTATCAGCTGATGAAAACAGGTCTCTCGTTCTGAACGTTTACCTCGACTGGACCGGAAAGGCGCTCATAACCGGATATGCAGACAGCATTGAGGGTCTCACATTCCTGAGATCATCTCAGTACACCTATGATAATTCCACATCCCAGCTCTATGCCCTCACAAACACGCTCACATCCAAGGCTGGAGATGCATGGACCCTTCAGATCCAGTCTTATGGATCATACGAGCGGTACAGCATGATGCTCTATCTTCCAGGAGACGCGATGCTCAGCAGCATAAGCCCTTCAGATGGCCTGAGCTATCTTGTCTCGTCAACAAACCAGTCGCTGGCTGTAGATCTTCAGGGATACGATCTCATGGATCCTTATGTGGTGGTCGAATACAGGCAGCCGCTCCTGACATCCTCGAACATCTCATCGGTGAATGCATCTCTGCCGCCAGGAAGGAAGAGCCAGATGTATTTTGCAGCAGCAGCTCTACTCATCACATGTGGCAGCGCACTCTTGATCCTGAGGAGAAGGATGGGGTCGCATGTAGTAACACCGCAACCTGAGCCGCAGGCAGGCAGCCCACAGGATACCCGGCGGAGGGAATCGGATGGCTCGCTCCGCTCTGAGAGCGCTTCCGATGGGGAGGTTCACGATGTCGCGATGGATGGTGATCAGCCTGAGGATATCACAAGAATTCCCTTCATTCCGGGCTCTGAGCCGATAGAGATAACGAGAGAGATGGCCGCGGTGATAGAGACCCTGACCAGCAGGGAGAAGGCCGTCATAGAGACGCTTCTGAAGAGGAGCGGGCGGATGACCCAGGCGGATCTTCGATACGAGACAGGCATACCGAAGTCGTCATTGAGCGGCATCCTGAACTCTCTGGAGAGGAGAAAACTCATAAAGAAGAGGGAATGGGGTAGAACAAACGTCATAGAGATTGCAGAATGGTTTGTTTCAAGAAAGGAACAATCCTGAACATTTCATGTCTGAAAATACCGACGATATGGACGTTCGTCCTGCATGCCTCTTTTATATCGTTCAGACAGAGCAGATCCTGCCCGAGAGGGCAAGGTGATGATGTGTCAGGACTGAAGATTATGGGTGTGCTGGCGCTCGCAGCGCTTCTTGCTGTGCCAGCGATGTCCATGCATGATGGCATGCGTGGCAGATTTGATGATCGCGGGTGTGGCCCTGAGGTGGGGCCTGGCGGCGTCTGGCTCCTTATGGACGATCTCACGCAGGAGGAGCTCGACAACATGACGCTTGCGGAGATCAGGGAGCTGAGGGAGAAGAAGAGGGCTGAGCTGGAGAACATGACGCTTGCGGAGATCAGAGAGCTGAAGGAGAAGAAGATAGCTGAGATGAACAACACGACCCTCGCGGAGATGAGGGGAAAATACATGGAGTGCCCTTACTGGCCCATGGGCGGAGCTCAGGGTCCCAGAGGGCCGGGATATGGAAAGATGCAAAGATGACTATGATATGGGGTTCCCTTGCAGGATCGGCTGGCCTTCAGCAGGCCAGCAATCCTGGTAACCTTTATGTCATGCATCTCCCCGGTGCATATTTATCCATGCACCTGCAGCATATCTTTACATCTCATCCGGAGCATCTGGGCGTGGTGTGATTGATGCATAAACTGGCATTATCCCTGATCGTGGGATTTGTTGTTATAAGCTCATCCTCTGGCATCCCTTTCACAGGTGTGCATTTGAGTCCGGACGCGCCTCCGGACATGCCTCCCCCGGAACCTCCGCAGGAGCCGGAAATGCTGCGGCATGGGGTGCGCATGCAGGAAGGGAGCGCGATCCCGATGCTCCATTACCGCGGGTTCGCCTTGCGCGAGAACGTATCCTCCATGCTGAGCATCTGGATCGAGGGCATGAGGGAGGTGGATCCGACAAAAGCGAGGGAGCTGCTCTCATCTAACATGAGCCTGGAGGAGATACAGGCGGAGATCAGCAGAGGCAACATCACATACAGAGGCGTTCTCAGGCTTGCGCAGGATGTTTACCAGCTGAGAGGGATTTCTCTCTCGCGATCGGGAAATATAACCAGAATAGACGCGGAGCTGGCCAGAATCAGGTTCAGAGACGCGAGAGCTGCGGAGGGAGCTGAAGCTGGTGAGGTTGCTGGCAACATAAATCTCACGATCGATGAGGATCTGCAGCTCGGCAAGGGCAGCATGAGGATCAAGGCGGGCAGCGCGAGGGGCAGCTACAGCATCATCCTCGAGACTCTTCCGGAGGGAATGAGAAGGGGCTGTAATTATCAGGCTCCTCGCGCTTGATGCACGCAATCGCACTCCAGACTGCCAAACCGAAACTGACAAACGGTGCGCTGTTTTGCACGAAAGTGTCACTGGATATAAACCAGGCACATCCAGATCGCGGAGTGTTTTGTTAGGCTTATTCCCGTGATCCGACGGATCGATAAGGATTCAGTTGAATTAGCTTCTTGATGCTTTGTTGGATAAGTCCTGACGCTCTTATGTGTTTGGCAACTTGCAGGTCGTCCAATGCGGCTGCTGAACACACTTATTCATTCACCAAGAATGCATGGCATGACCAGCGCTTCTATGGGCAAGTTATCGTATGGATAAGAGCGAGTCCTGAAAATCAGTAAGCAGAAGACGATTCCAGGAATGGATGGGGGATAGACCGGAATCAACCTCTAAGAAAATATGGAAAAGTTATCAAACACAGACTGATTGACAGAGAATGTTAAAAAGAGTCCAGCAATTCTGAAAAATTCGCTCAATCCGGAACTAATTCCCGGAGATGAGCCAGCTCAAAAACAGGGTGTGCGCTCGAATCCCAGGAACCGGCATTCACTGGCAGATCAGGAATTATACGAACCAGCTGTCATCTCGATGATTCAAGTACACGACCAAAAAACAAAGGTTGCTTGGTTCAAAGAACCAGCAAACTCCTTGTGCAAAAGCTGGTGTCTTCAGACCAGATGGCCGATCGCGAAGCGGCGCATCACACGGTCGACCTGAATCCTTACCTGATCCCCGACCTTAGTATCCGGGACAAAGATAACGAAGCCCTCAACCCTTGCAATACCGTCCCCTTCACGGGCTATATCCTCTATCTTCACGTTGTACTCGGTGCCAACCGCCACAGGGGCAGAAGGTGCAGCACCTTGCGAAAATCCTTCATCATGTCTAAACAACTTTCATCCATCCTAAGCGAAAAACTCCACAGAGTTTCTGCGCATCCACATGTCTGGCATACAGGTATTTGAACCTTTTGCTCTGCCTGCTCCGGAACTCGTGGCAACTTATCAAAATTTTATGTAGTGTACTCGGAGCATCGAACCCAGTAGCATGTGGCATCGTGGATTTGTGATCTGTTGCGACAGTGGGTGCTAATTCCTGAATCTCCATTCGGTTATCTTTTGTTACGCAGTCTCCAAAGCAGACAATACTGGGACGTTGCGGGAGTTAAACTTTTTTGATACATACTCAAGTAATCTTTATATATCTGGCCCACGGATCAGGGCTCATGCACATCATGGAGGGGTTCCTCCCGCATCCCTGGTGGGAGATATGGTTTGCGGCATCGCTTCCTTTCGTGGCATACGGAGTGAGCAGGATCGGCAGAATGGCGCGTGAGCAGCGCGAGACCCTGCCGCTCCTGGCGGTAGCGGGCGCCTTCATATTCGTGCTCTCTTCCCTGAAGCTCCCCTCTGTCACAGGGAGCTGCTCGCATCCCACAGGCACCGGCATAGGCGCCATACTGTTTGGACCATGGATCACATCCGTCCTTTCCACAATCGTTCTCCTGTACCAGGCGCTTTTTCTGGCACATGGAGGCCTGAGCACGCTCGGGGCAAACGTCTTCTCCATGGGAATTGCTGGACCTGTGGTGGGTTATCTGGTCTACAGAGCGACGCAGAGGTTCAATCTGTACCTCGCAGTATTCCTGGCAGCTGCTCTGGCAGATCTCGCGACTTATGTCGTGACGTCACTGCAGCTCGCGCTTGCGTTTCCGGCTGCTGATGGTGGAGTTCTTTTATCACTGAAGGCGTTTGCTGCTGTGTTTGCGATCACGCAGGTGCCGCTGGCGGGCATAGAAGGCGTGATCTCAGCTCTTATGTTCAAGTACATACTCCAGGCGAGGAGCGAGGTTCTGCTGAGGCTCAATGTGATATCAAAAATGGATCTGGCGAGGCTGCAGGGGGGAATGACATGAAAGGAGAGCTCATAGCACTCGCATCGATACTGATTTTCTTCCTGGCATTCCTCTGGACCAGCCAGAGCGGTCTGCACGAATGGGAGGGTGCGGATTCGAAGGCTGAGGGTGTGATAGAGGAGCTGACAGGCGGAAGCTATACCCCATGGCTGAAGCCCCTCTGGGAGCCTCCAAGCGGCGAGATCGAGAGCCTCTTCTTCAGCCTCCAGGCTGCGATCGGCGGCCTGGTCATAGGATACTTCCTTGGGTACTACAGAAGGAAGACTGAGGGCGGAAACTAGGGTATGCACAGGCTCCTGGACGACTATGCGCATGAGAACGGATTGAGGGGGGTGAGCCCGAAGCTCAAGCTCGCGATAGGGGCGTTCTCAATAATCGCATGCATCGCATCCCCGACGCCTGCTGTGCCCCTCGCGGTGTCAGCATGCCTGAGCGCTGCTCTGATCGCGCTGGCCAGGATACCCTGGAGGCTGTACATCGGGCTCACCGCAATACCGCTCTCCTTCGCGCTCCTGAGCGCCTCGGTCGTCGCGCTCCTTAGCCCCGGTGAGGCGCTGGTGAGCATCGGCGCTCTCAGGCTCAGCCGCGAGGGGATGTGGCTTGGCCTCCTTCTGCTATCCAGAACGATCGGCGGCACATCCTCTCTGTTCTTCATCGCTCTCACGACCCCCATGACTGAGATCTTCGCCATTCTGAGAAGCATGGGACTGCCGGAGTCTCTGGTGGAGCTCTCGATGCTCATATACCGCTATATCTTCGTCCTTCTTGAGGAGGCGATGATGGTGCGCAGCGCTCAGGAGATGAGGATGGGTTACTCAAGCATCAGGAGCTCCATCAGCTCCTCCGCAATGCTCGCCAGCGTTCTCTTCATAAGAGCCTGGGAGAGGGGAGAGAGGCTGATGGTGGCCATGGACTCGAGATGCTACAGCGGGAGGATGCCCCTGGTGGAGAGCCATTCTGTGAGGCCGGGCCATCTTGCAGTATCTTTTATTTACATTCTCTCGATCACAGCACTGCTGCTCGCAGTTATCAGGGGCGGATCAGCTTGAGCGAGATACTCGGGCTCAGGGATGTATGCTACATCTACGGGGATGGGCATGCTGCTCTCAGGAACGTCACGCTCTCCATAGAGAGCAGCAGCAAGGTAGCTCTTGTAGGCCCCAACGGCGCTGGGAAATCCACACTGCTGCTGATGCTAAACGGTACCCTTAGACCATCATCTGGGGTGGTCCTTTTCAGGGGCCAGCCGATGAGGTATGATTCTCGTTCTCTCACGGATATCAGGAAGAGCGTGGGCATGGTCTTCCAGAACTCAGATGACCAGCTCTTCGCCCCCACGGTTGAGCAGGACATCGCATTTGGGCCTCTTAACCTTGGTTATCCGGGAGATAAGATCGAGAGATATGTTGGATATGCTCTGAGCTATGTGGGTCTGGAGGAGCACCGGAACCGACCCCCACACCACCTCAGCGGCGGGGAGAAGAAGCGGGTAGCCATAGCAGGTATCCTGGTGATGGAGCCTGATGTTCTGGTTCTGGATGAGCCGACAAGCAACTTGGATCCCGCGACATCTGAGGAGATCATGGAGATGCTCGATGAGCTGAACCTCTACGGGAAGACCGTGGTGATCTCCACACATGACGTGGAGCTCGCGTACCGCTGGGCTGATGAGGTTGTGCTGATGGACGGCGGGGAGGTTGTCCGCACAGGCCCGCCGGAGAAGGTGTTCGCAGATCCCGATACGCTCAGGAAGGCGCGCCTGAAGCTCCCTGCAGTCCTGGAGATCTACAGGGAGATGCTCGGGAGGGGCCTCCTGGCTCCTGTGGACGAGTTGCCCAGGAACATTGTGGATCTGATGCACCTGATAGAATCAGCAGCTGGAATATCGGGGAGAAAACCCGGAAGGATATACATATGCGACATCTCCGGCACCCCACCCTCAAGGATTCGCGATATCCTCTCATCGGGCGCTGTGAGCTACATCGGCGCGATGGGAACCAAGGCGAAGATGGTCGCAAACGAGGAGCTTCTGGAGCTCGATTTCTCTTATGGGGTCGTGGACAAGTGCGTGCTCAAGGCGATAGCAGGCAGGAGCTCTCTCATCATAACATCCGGCGGCATGGTGGAGCATGCTGAGCGCAGGATCAGGTCCTACGCTGAGGAGTTCGGCATCGAGATCGAGGTGATAATCCTGCCGAGGGCGCACACATCCACACCAGTAGATAATATTAATTTATATTAATATTATGTAATCTTTCACTTTCTGTGCATGCAGAACAAAAATCAAAAATTATGATTATGGTTCATGGCATCAAAATATTATCATCAATGGAAAGTTATTAATACTCTTATTACAACCATGTATATATGAAACAGATGAAGTGCACTAAATGTGGATACCAGTGGGTTGCAAGGGTGAGCAAGCCGAAGGCATGTCCGAGATGCAAGGCACGCCTGGACATCAAGAGGAGGAGACGAGTCTGAGGGCAGGCTGTGCCCTCCAGATCTCTCCACTGGCGTATCGCAGCTGTAAACACCACGAACTGCCGGAAAACAGCCTCAGAAATATAAAACCGCTTCGGCCTCTCCAGCAGCCATGGTCTTGATGCGCTCCTCTGTCAGGATCGCATGGCCGGGTCGGTGCTTCTCGCAGGCGATCAGCCTCTCAGCTTATCACGTGGCGTATTCTGTAACCTGTCCTGGGCGCTGTCATGTTGAGTGAGATATATGGAGGCGAGATGCTCACGTTCATGAGCATTGAGAGCTCTGAGAACAGCGTGTTGTTTACAAGATCACCGATGTAAGGTGGGCTGTAGATCATGCTGATGGATGTGCGGTCTGTCGAAACATAGCCTGAGTACTCTGATGTCTCCTCGACTGGTTTGGCCTCTGCCGCGGTCTGCCCCTCCTGCCTGCCCGAGAAGAGCTCCTCGAGCTCATCTAGCTCGCTCTTCGATACATCCTTTTCCACAACCTTCGGTATTGAGAGGGCAGGTGAGATCATGAGATATGCCACGATCACCAGCACCATCAATCTCTGCATGAGAACCCCCACAGGAGAAGCCCCGGGCGTGATTCGAACACGCGACCTAGTGATTACAAGTCACTCGCTCTGACCAGCTGAGCTACCGAGGCAAATATCGGGGCATGAGTTCTCGCTTTTATGACTTAAAGGCTTTGCTCTGAACTCCTCCAGCAGCTGGCATGTCTTGCACACACTGCTCCCCGCAGGCTCGCCGCACCTCTCGCACCGCTGGAGCTCAACATGAAGATCGGGCGCAAGCTCGCGGATCCTGTCGAACCCCCTCAGGATCGAGTACTTCGTGCCCGGATGCCGCGCCTCCAGATCGTTGAGCATCTTCTTGACCTCAAGCCTCATCGCTCTGGGGACGTTCGGGCAGGATTTGTGGGTGCTGGGGAATATACCGTGAAGCATCGCGTAGGTCGCGACCTCACGCTCCGGAATCCTCCTGAGGGGTTTTATCCTGTAGACCATCCCCTCCCTGGGGCACTTCGGTATAAGCCTGAAGAGCCTCTCAACATCACCCCTCAGGTAGTTCAGAAGCACGGTCTGGGCCTCGTCATCGAGGTTGTGGCCTGTGGCAAGCGCAACCGCGTTGAGCTCCCTGGCTGATCTGTTGAGAAGGTGCTTTCTCATGACGCCGCAGTAGGTGCATGGCGCCTGGCTGAGATCCTCCCTTGCGATCTCATCAGTGGTTATGCCGAACTCCTCTCTGAAGCTGAGAGTGATGTGGGGCACCTCAAGCCGGTCCGCGAGCGCAGAGGCGGTCTGCAGCGTGCTCTCCCTGTAGCCGCTTATGCCCTCATCGACCATCAGGGCGACGAGCTCGATATCCCTGCGGTGGGAGAATATCCTCTTCAGTGTGTAGAGCAGCACAGAACTGTCCTTCCCTCCGCTGAGGGCGACAGCCACCCTGCCCCCTCTGGAGAATATCCTGTAGGCTCTGAGCGTCTCACGGATCTTTCTCTGCACATCCTCTTCGAAGTGCTCAGCGCACAGATTGAGGCCCGAGTAGCGCTGGTGTATCACCGAGGGCCTGCTGCACCTGCTGCACGGGATCATGGCTTGATACTCTCTTCATGATGACTGTTATGCTTTCATGGCTGGGTCTTGGTCTCGGAGCCCTCTCCTGAATCTTCCACATTCTCCTGCCCTGTCTTCTCATTCTCTCCAGACTCTGCGTCCCCCTCCGCTGGCTTCTCAGGGGGCGATATCAGCTCAGCACGCAACCTGTCCTCAGGGGTATGCCTCTCGACAAACCTGACCTCCTTCAGCCCCAGGGTCCTGAGGGCCATATCTGCAAGCCAGCGCCTTATCATGAGCCAGTCCTTGAAGTATGAGATCTCCCACGGGACGATTATCTCAGCCACGTCATCTGTGATCCTGGATTCGAGATCGATATCGCTGAAGATCTTGATCATTGCTCTGAGCTTCTCCTCCCTGTCCTCGATGCGCTCCAGTATCCTGTAGTCGAACCTAACGCTCTTATCGGCGAATGGATGGTTGAAGTCGATCGTCGCCTTTCTCCCGACGATCCTTGTAACAACCCCTATTTTACCATCGACAGAGACGCGCATACCGGGATACGGCTTCTCGTCCTTGAACCTGTTGAGCATCACGGTCTCAATCTTCTCCGGGTCGCGAACGCCGTATGCCTTCTCCGGCGGCAGCTCCACAGATCCTGAGTGCCCCGGCTCCTTTCCCATCAGCTCCTCCTCGAGCCCGGGAACTATCTGGCCAGCTCCCAGTATCACGATCCTGGGGCCGTAGGTCACATTCTCGTCGTATATCCCGTTCTCTCTTGCGACATCGGCGCTTGTGGATGTGAACACCCTGCCGTCCACGATCCCTGTATATTCCAGCTTTATAATATCTCCTTTATTCAGACTCATCTCATAACCATCCTGATGATCGAGACAGATAACGCACAAGAACCATGGGTACTTTTACTTATATCTATCTGGTGCGACACTGCGGCAGGGGCCGGATATGAATACAAGAGCATAAACCGATCTCGGGTAGCGTACTCAAATCATTGAACCCAGCAGGTGGCATGGTGGATTTGAGATCTGTTGTGCCAGTGCATTCAATTCCCGAATCTCCATTTACCAGGCACACGACCCGATCTCGAGGATGAGCATGCAGAGGTGCATGCACTGTAGAACTGCAGCGGCTAAGGAGAGGGGGCCATGGAAATCCAGGAAATCTGTCAGGAGAGCGATAAAGCTATAACTGACATCGGGCTATTACGCATCAATGACTCAGCTATTAAAGACCGCAGCCCTTACGGTCGACTTCATCGATGAGGCTCGGAGGATCGAGGCGCATGGGGCCCTCTCACTTATGGTCCAGCCGATACTTAAGAAGATAAATGAGAGGCTGGCGGAGGAGAAGCCTGCGCTTGTGAGGAGCGATGCGATAATACCATCAACCTGGCTGCCGCCGATACCGAGCGGGCCCTTCAGGCGGCTCATCATGAATGAGGCGAGGATGGCGATAGGCCGGGAGGTCCCCCAGACGGTGAGCATAGAGGTGACACGCAGGTGCGGGTGCAGCTGTGAGCACTGCACGCTCCAGGAGGGCGAGGGCGAGCTCTCCTCAGAGGCGATCAGGAGCGTCATAGATCAGGCTCTGGATATGGGCGCGTGCATAATCACGTTCACCGAGGGCGATCCTCTCCTCAGGCCCGACATCATCGATCTTGTGAGGTATGTGGATAAGGAGAGGGCTGTCGTCAATCTCTTCACCCCTGGGCTTGAGATGACCCCTGAGATCGCTGATGAATTGAGGGATGCAGGCCTTTACAACCTGATCATAGGGGTTTACAGTGCGGACCCCAGGATCCACGATGAGATCCGTGGTGTCATCGGGGCCCATGAGCGGGCTCTGGACGCCATCAGGATGGGGCTGAATGCAGGCCTGATGGTGACGATGTCAACTCACGTGAACTCAGAGAGGGTCAATACGCTTCCGGAGCTCTACGAGCTTGCCAGAGAGCTCGGGGTTCATGAGCTATCTGTGTGGGAGGCGATACCGAAGAGTGAGGGGGAGCGCCTGACCCGAATCGACAGGGAGAAGATCATACGCTTCTACAGGAAGATTAACTCATCCCAGGATGGGCCCAGGGTCTTCGCAAGCACGTACTTCGAGGGCGAGATGCTGGGATGCATGGCGGGCAGACGCTGGCTGCATGTGGGTGTGGACGGTGGAGTCAGGGGATGTCCTTACCTCAGCACGGTCTACGGGAACGTTCTGGATGCACCTCTATCTGAAATATGGAGGGCTATGAGACGCTCTGGTGATTTTAAAGGGTTCAAATCCGAATGTCCGGCTCAGGAGATCGTATGAATTCGATAGCAATCCTTGGGTTCATCTCTGCAGACCTGAAGATTTATTAACATCTGACCACGGTGATATCTGGGCCACAGGCAGCAAAGTTCATATGGTTTTTTTCAATTGTTAAATTTGGAGTTAATATCTTTTTAATGTTCGGCATCTCAGAGCAGAGCAACACGATATCATTTTACACCATATTTCTGTATAAATGTAGCAAAATATCATATCTGCAACCCCATGAGCATAATCAGCATCCGCCAGACAGATCGCATCAGATTTAATTATAAAATACTATAAATAATAGTACATCCTCCGGTTGTCGCGCAGAAATTGTTCGTGCACGAAACCATCCGGTTTGCTTCTGCGATCTGTGATGCGAATTTGCTGATCGGTGTGAGATCTGATGTCTGTAGTTATTAAAATACGTAGCATTTTTAAAAGAATTTTGTTAATTATAATTTTCCTATGCAATCTTATTAAAATAATTTATTATTTATTTCAAATCTCGATCAAAACATTTAAGTAGATATGCATCGACTGTATTAGCGGCGGGAGGTTGTAATGATATGGCCGGACCTGGATACGGCTTGCTGTCGTATCATCGCTCCAGGGTACGGTTTCCATTGCGCCTTTCTGCTAGAAGGTAAAGGAGGATAAGGAACGTGTCTGACAAGATAGACATATATAGTGACCGTGGGGTTCTTTTAAAGAGTGACGTTGACCTCAGCGCCATCAGCCCACTCAGGAACGCAGCTATCCAAAAGCTTGCGAAACTGACAAGGCGAACTGTCGCAGTAAACCTGGCAGGAATTGAGAATGCTCTGAAGACGGGACGCGTCGGCGGTGGCAGAAGGCAGATCAAGGGCCGCGAGCTGAACTATGATATAGTTGCAAATGCAAAGCCGCTCGCTGAGAAGATAAAGGCCCTTCTGCAGGTGACACCCGGTGACGATACAAATGTACAGGTCCTTGGTGGAGGCAAGCAGCTCCTCGTCCAGATCCCCTCGGCCAGGGCAGATATCGCCTCTGAGTTCGTGGTTGGAATGACAGCTGCCGCAGCAGCCACTGTTGAGGCGATAATCCAGCACTTCAAGGCAGGGCTCTTCGATGCTCCGATGGTCCATGCTGCAGTGTGGGGCGAGTACCCGCAGACCGTCGGCATGAACGGCGGAAACGTCGCATCTGTTCTCAACATCCCCCAGAACGATGAGGGTCTGGGCTTCGCATACAGGAACGTCATGGCGAACCACATCGCTGCGATCACAAAGAGGAACGCCATGAATGCCGCATCCCTCGCCGCGATACTTGAGCAGATGGGCGAGTTCGAGATGGGCAATGCGATTGGCATCTTCGAGAGGCACCAGCTCCTTGCGCTTGCATTCCAGGGTCTGAACGCGAACAACATGGTATATGATCTGGTCAAGAAGAACGGCAAGACCGGCACAATAGGCACCGTCGTCCACAGCGTCGTCGAGAGGGCGCTTGAGGACAAGGTCATAAAGCCTGGCAAGAAGTTCCCATCCGGCTATGTGATGTATGAGGCCAACGATGTCTCCATGTGGAACGCATACAACGCAGCTGGTGTTCTTGCAGCCACAATGGTCAACTGCGGTGCTCTGAGGGGCGCACAGGCTGTATCCTCGACGCTGCTGTACTACAACGATCTTGTTGAGAAGGAGACCGCTCTGCCCGCGTGTGACTTCGGCAGGGTGATGGGTACTGCGGTCGGCTTCTCGTTCTTCAGCCACTCGATCTACGGCGGCGGCGGCCCCGGTGTCTTCAACGGCAACCACATCGTGACCAGGCACTCCAGAGGCATGGCCATACCCTGCGTCGCAGCTGCTGTGGCACTTGATGCCGGCACACAGATGTTCACACCCGAGATGACCTCCGGCCTCGTCGGAGCCATCTACGGAGAGATAAAGGAGTTCCGTGAGCCGATTGTATCGGTGGCGGAGGCAATCTAAGATAGGCGAAACACATGGTCACTATTAAATCAGACACGGATTCGGAGCCAGTCCAGGTGGAGATCTTCCCCAGCAGGTTTCTCTCGCCGGAGACCACCCAGAAGCTCCTGAATGAGATCTACAAGAGCGGAGGTATCGTCCGCATGATGATTCAGGGGCCGAACCTCCCGAGGACGGTGACATACGGCCCTGGAAAGGGGCTGCCCATAGAGGAGCACAGAAACCTCCTTGTGGAGGTCGGGGGCGAGGTCCTGGAGCTCAGGGTCAAGGTTGGGAGGATCAGACTGGAGCTTGAGGGCGAGGAGTTCCTTCCTGGAATCCAGGCTGCGTGTGAGCGAGCGCTGCCTTTTGGCTTCCAGATAAAGAGGGGAAAGTTCTTCCGTGAGATCTCCACGATCTCCGATTATGCGAAATACGGAAAGGATGCCGACAAGCGCATCCTAGGACTGGTCGATCCGCGAGCCAAGAAAGAATCAGCTCTGGCCATTCTGTCTGAAAAGGATAGTGACGAGAAGGAGGAGAGATAAATATGGCATACACACCCCAATATTATCCCGGCAACACCTCTGTTGGCGCCAACAGAAGGAAGCACATGTCCGGAAACCTCGAGAAGCTCAGAGATATTCCCGAGGCAGATGTAGTTGCTATCATGGGCCACAGGGCCCCAGGTGCCGACTACCCGAGCACCCATCCACCACTGAAGGAGATGGGTGAGCCTGACTGCCCGATAAGGCAGCTCGTCGAGCCCACACCGGGCGCTGCGGCAGGAGATCGCGTCAGGTACTCCCAGTTCACTGACTCGATGTACTTCGCCCCGTCGATCCCGTACTGGAGGTCCTACTGGGCGGCCATCAACTGCAGAGGTGCTGATCCAGGCACCCTGTCTGGAAGGCAGATCATAGAGGCCCGCGAGAGGGATATCGAGGCGTACACAAAGAAGCTGATGGACTCTGAGATGACAGATGTCTCGAGGTGCTCCATGAGGGGCTGCACGGTCCACGGCCACTCCCTGAGGCTTGAGGAGAACGGCATGATGTTCGACATGCTGGCCAGGACCGAGATGGGCGCCGACGGCAACGTCTACTACGTCAAGAACCAGGTCGGCATACCCCTGGACAAGAAGATCAATGTCGGCAAGCCAATGAGCGAGGAGGAGCTCAAGAAGCGGACGACGATCTTCAGGTACGACAACATATCCTTCGGCGGCAAGGTGGGCGCCAGGAAGTTCGACGAGGCGCTGGAGGCCCTGCACCACATGTGGGAGCTCAGGACAAAGTGGGGCTTCAGGCCGGAGTGAGGAGGCGATATAAATGGCAAAACTTCATACCAAGAAGCTATTCGTCAGGGCTCTGACAAAGAAGTTCGGAAAGGACTTCGATCTCTCGAGCCAGAAGACCGAGTACAAGAGGCTCGGTCCCGAGCAGAGCGCTCGTAAGAGAGAGTTCATGGAGTATGCTAAGAAGCTGGAGGGGAAGCGCGGCATATCATTCTACAACCCGTACCTGCACTGCGGTGGAGTTCCGCTGGGCCAGAGGCAGCTGGTCCCCTACAAGCTGTCTTCCACTGAGTACATAGTTGAGGGTGACGACCTGCACTTCGTCAACAACCCTGCGATGCAGCAGATGTGGGACGATATACGCAGGACCGTCATCGTAGGCCTCGATATGGCCCATGAGGTGCTTGAGAAGCGCCTGGGCAAGGAGGTCACACCTGAGACGATCAACAACTACCTGGAGATCCTCAACCACGCGATGCCCGGCGCAGCCGTGGTCCAGGAGCACATGGTTGAGACACATCCAGGGCTGGTTGAGGACTGCAACGTCAGGGTCTTCACTGGAGATGATGACCTCGCTGACGAGATCGATCCGCAGTACCTCATAGACATCAACAAGCTCTTCCCGACAGACCAGGCGGAGCAGCTCAAGGCTGCCATCGGCAAGACCACCTGGCAGGCGATCCACATCCCCACGATCGTGGTCAGGAGCTGCGATGGTGGAACGACCTCAAGGTGGAGCGCGATGCAGCTCTCGATGACGTTCATCGATGCGTACAACATGTGCGCCGGTGAGGCTGCAGTCGCTGATCTGGCGTATGCTGCGAAGCACGCTGCAGTCCTCCAGATGTCCGACATGCTGCCTGCACGCCGCGCTCGCGGTCCCAACAATCCGGGCGGCCTGAGCTTCGGCTTCATGGCTGACATGGTCCAGACATCGAGGGTCAAGCCCTGGGATCCGACTGCTGTGTCCCTGAACGTGGTCGCCGCAGGCACAATGCTCTACGATCAGATCTGGCTGGGCAGCTACATGTCCGGAGGCGTCGGATTCACACAGTACGCCACAGCAGCCTACACCAACGATGTCCTGGATGACTTCTCCTACTATGGCGTCGATTACGGCATGGAGAAGTACGGCGGCTTCGCCAAGGCGCCGGCCAACCTGGAGGTCGTCAAGGATCTGGCCACAGAGGTCACACTTTACGGCATCGAGCAGTACGAGTCGTTCCCGACCCTGCTTGAGGATCACTTCGGCGGATCTCAGAGAGCGTCAGTCCTTGCGGCTGCATCCGGTATCACCTGCGCTATAATGACCGGAAACAGCCAGGCAGGCCTTGCGGGCTGGTATCTCTCCATGCTCCTGCACAAGGAGGCCTGGGGACGCCTTGGGTTCTTCGGCTACGACCTGCAGGATCAGTGCGGCCCGACCAACGTCTTCTCGTACCAGTCGGACGAGGGCAACCCGTTGGAGCTGAGGGGCGCCAACTATCCGAACTACGCGATGAACGTCGGCCACCAGGGCGAGTATGCAGGCATCTCAAGCGCTGCCCACGCAGGCCGCGGCGACGCTTTCGCATGCAACCCGCTGGTCAAGGTGGCCTTCGCCAACCCGGCGCTGGTCTTCGACTGGACCGACATCAGGCTCTGCTTCGGCAAGGGCGGTGCGCGCGAGTTCCGCGCTGCCGGCGAGAGATCCCTCGTCATGCCAGCTGTGTAGGCCAGAGGCCTACAAACTTTTTTTATTCCTTCGTGTATCGGTGGCAGGTAACCTGTTGCAGCACTTCTTCTCACACCACTAGCATGGCTGCGATCCCATCATGCCAGACATGAGCTTCTGTCCTGTGTGCCGCTCTCACATCAGTTTATGACCTGCATGGCATTCACGGATCTCTTCGCGCACTCTTGGCGGCAAACAGGCTGGTTGATGCGCTGTCCAGACGCCCGTACACTGTGTTCTGTTTAATATTACTTCATCATACAAATGTGTGGTTTTGATTGCAAATTCCTGCCTACCGTAATTACGTACAGCTTGTATTGTCCTGAGATACTGATTTTATGTTCTGTGCACCTTAAATATGTTCCAGTCAAACGTATCGATCGGTGAGACAGATGTATGGGTATATTGGTATCTCTGTTTGTGTCCTGCTGGTTCTTCTGGCCCCAGCAGTTTGCATGGACTCCGGGCTGATGGGATTGCTGAGTTCGTATGATGATCCTCTCATGACATCTCTGGATCTTGCATTTCTGCTCGTCACACATGGGTTAGATGCGACCCCTGTGGATGGGTATGTTGTTGTGATTACAGACAATGCGACATACACGCTCATTCCCAACGGAGATAAACCAGGGCTTGCCGACGTATCAACCAACAATACTACAAGGGACGCGAATCTTTTCTGAGCACTATCTGAGCGGTCTGTCTCACCACAGCAGCTTAAGACATCATTCCACTCATCCCCGGGAGCAAACAATTTAACCTCACAGATCACATATTCCGGTCGTGATAGTGATCTGGAACGACGCCGAGATTGAGGTCCCCGAAGGGGAGAGATGCCAGATATGCGGCTGCGAGCTCGATGAGTTCGACGAGGTTACCGGCACGCCGATGTTCGGCTACTATCACTGGACCTGCATAACGCATGTGGATTGATTGCGATCTCATCTCAAAGCAGCCAGACGCCTCGATACACAGTTGGTATTGTGTGACCTCCTCTCCTGAAGACCGGAGCTTGCGCCCTGCTATCCTCTATCATCGATCGCTGCCAGTTTCGAGACAGCCCCTGGAGTGGCGGCAAATTCCGGGAGATCTATCCGCGCCATTGAGAACCGAATCGAATTCTTGGGTCGAGTTGCAGGCGCTCTGATAGTTGCACCCATGAGAGCATGACATGGAGGGACAGCCTCCGGTGCTGGAGGTGTTTATGGACGGAACTAACATTGCATCAGCTTCTGCTGTGTTGGATAAGTCCTGAAAATCAATAAGTAGAAGACGATTCCAGGAATGGATGGGGAATAGACCGGAATCGACATCTATAGATGAAAATATGGAAAAGTTATCCAACACAGCATCAGTCCCCATCCTTTTGGCACGCCTCTACTGTCACACGCGTTATTTATAATGAAAAATCACACAATTTGTAATCTATATATGCCGAAGCATATTTATATCAACAAAATCTTGTACAGAAGTGTGATTTCAGATGTCCCAACATCTTTGGAATCCTGCAGGATTACACGCCAAAATCACAGCGATGCAGTTGCGCGATTCCCATGTAGTCATGTGGATCACACCGTCTGCAGGTCTCGTTCCCAGCTACTTTTCCGCGATCCGGACATCTGACCTCTTCTGCGCAGACCCGCCGGAACATGCTGCACTCATCGATTTTGATCTGCGGGACATCTGAACATGATCTTTTGCACAGTATGTCACATTTTGACACAAAATGTATATCTCACTGAAGGATGCTCGCCAGATGGTTGACACAATGTTCGGCAAACACCAGGGCGTGACCATCCACTCAGAAAATAGCGGGGGGTTTAAATGACCGGCAACTTCGAGAGAATAGCTGCACAGGCGCTTGGAGAGGGAAGGACGTATCTGATGGAGCACGAGAGCAAGCGCATTCTCATGGATGCGGGGCTGGAGACGACCGGCGCCCATCTCGCATCGAGCGCTGATGATGCTGTGAGAGTCGCGAACCAGCTCGGCTATCCCGTTGTGCTCAAGGTGCTCTCCAAAGATGTTGTACATAAATCAGATGCTGGCGGAGTCAGGCTGAATCTCCAGGATGCTGATGCTGTGAGATCTGCATACCACGAGATAGAGTCTATCTTCCGTGAGCGGGGCATGATCGGAGTATCGGTCCAGAGGATGGCCAGCCCGGGGATAGAGGTTATCATTGGGGTTACAAGAGATCCAACATTCGGGCCAGTTCTCATGTTCGGTCTCGGCGGAGTCTTCGTGGAGATACTCAGGGATGTGAGCTTCAGATCAATACCCATCTCTGAGGAGGATGCAGAGTCGATGATCCGGGAGATCAGGGGATATCCGCTGCTCAGAGGATACCGCGGCATCTCCGGGGATATCGATGCAATCAAGAGCGTGCTCCTCAGGATATCAGATCTGGTCGAGAAGCATTCGATCATAAAGGAGATGGACCTCAACCCGGTCTTCATATATCCCAGGGGATACACGATAGCGGATGCCAGGATCATACTTGACATCTCTTCTCCTGCATCAGCTGCAGATACTGCGCCCTCTTCGGGCGCGGCTGGTCTGAGGGGGCTGTTCTACCCGCAGAGCATAGCTGTGATCGGGGCATCAAACACAAAGGGGAAGCTTGGATGGAACGTGTTTTATAATCTGCTCAGCCACGGTTATAAAGGCAGGCTCTATCCTGTCAATCCGAATGCATCAGAGGTCCAGGGCGTGAGGGCATACCCGAGCATAAAGGACGTGCCTGAGGCTGTGGATGTCGCGATAGTGCTCGTGCCCGCCAGCCTGACGCCACAGGTCGTGCAGGACTGCTGTGCGGCAGGCGTGAAGTACGTCGTTGTCGAGTCCGCCGGATTCGCAGAGCTTGGCGATGAGGGGAAGAGGATAGAGAGGGAGCTCCTCTCAATAGTGCGAAGACACGGATGCAGGCTGCTGGGGCCGAATTGCTCCGGGATCATAAACACGAACTGCGGCGTGGTTGAATCGATAGGGGTCGTGGACGAGCTCAACAGAGGGAATGTGGGGCTCATAGCCCAGGCTGGGGTCTATGCAGCCGGGTATCTCTGGGGCCTGAGGAAGGTGCTGGACTTCGGGATCATTGCGACGATCGGGAACAAGCTGGATCTCAACGAGACCGACATGCTTGAGGCCATCGGCATGGACGAGAACATAGATGTGGTCTGCATGTACCTCGAGGACGTCAAGGGAGGCAGGCGGTTCATAGATGTCGCCAGGGAGGTCTCGAGACGGAAACCTGTGGTGGTCCTGAAGACCGGCAGGACCGAGGCTGGAAAGCGGGCGGTCTCCTCGCACACAGCATCACTTGCGGGAAACGACGAGATCTACAGCTCTGTCTTCAGGCAGGCCGGGCTCATTCGGGCGAGAGACAACGACCACATGTTCGCGCTCGCCAGGGCCTTCTCGAAGCAGCCCCTGCCCGCGAACGATGGTGTCTTCGTGATATCTTACGCCGGCTCACTGGGCGTTGCGGCTGCAGATGCCATATCCATGAACGGCATGCGTCTCGCAGAGCTTTCCCCCGAGCTCAAGGACGAGCTCCGCAGGGTGCTGCCGAAGTACGTCTCAGGCATGAACCCGGTTGACTTCACGTTCGACCAGACCCCCGATCAGGTCAGGAGGACCATAGAGATCGCAGTGAAGAGCGAGGACGTTGGCAGCTTCATAGTGGTCATGCAGACCGAGATGCTTGGAGCGTACATCGATACGCTCAGATCCATCGACTACATGGGAAGGCCCATACTGGCGGTCGTCGCCTCCAAGGAGTTCGTGATCGACGACACGATAAAAATGGAGCGTGCAGGCATACCGGTCTACTCCACACCGGAGCAGGCTGCGGAGGTCCTCGGAGCGATGTGGATGTACAGGAAGGAGCGCGGATGGCAGGAGCAGATGCGTCATTGAGGGCGTTCAGCCTTCCATAGGTATCTCGCTCAGCCCTGCAGTCCCATTCAACGGGAATCCGCTAGGGTGGGGATCTGCGGGCATCTCGATACGAACCACAGGTCAATAAAGTGTTAACATCCGAAGCTCTCATATCCTAATCGGCTCCACCATCATTCTTCTTGCTATCAGTGCCGGGATGTCCAGCGCGCTGGAGACGCGATCTATGATGATGCCATCGCTTGTGGCCACAACCGCAGATGAATTCTTCAGAGCCCTGTCCACGTCTCTTGCTGTTCTCGCGGTGCCGGGGATTCCCGCGGCTGAGAATGCCTCTCCTATATCAGAGGCAAGCTCTCCGGACCTGCTTATCTGCTTGTCCAGGAGCAGAAGGATCTCAGACGGCATGGCTCTTGATATCGTATCGATCATCAGCTGAACCGCCTCATCCGTGGCCTCGGATCTCCGGTATTTCCTGAACATGCAGCGCATGTCTCTTATGAAGCCATCATCGCAGAGGAAGATATCCTCTCCGGAGATGATGCTCTCCACTGTGATCAGCACATTGTATCCATCGATATGCAGCCCCCTTCCCCTGAGATCCTCGAGGCTGATCGCCTTGAGTCTCCTCGAGCTTGCAACATCCTCTGAGAGCACAGCCCTGGATAGGATGTTTCTGTAATCCTTATCGATGCGGTAGTGATCTGCCACAAACCTCACCGCAGGGCCTGGAGGATATCCTCTGTTCAGGAGGTACCTCAGATCCACCGCAGCGGATCTCAGCGTTTCAGGTGCTTCTCTGCAGATTCTCTCACCTCTCTGTAAAGATCCCTTCCGTGGGAGTCTATCGCCACGACCATGGGGCCCAGGTCGGTGGCCTCGAGCTGCCAGACAGCCTCTGCCATTCCAAGCTCCGGGAGAGAGACGCCGCGCACGCTCAGGGATCTCGCGGCTGCAGCCCCGCATCCTCCTGGGTAGGCGAGGTAAACAGCTCTTCCTCTGAGGAGCTCCGCAGCCCCGGGCATCCCGCCCTTCCCTATGATGCACCTCACCCCCAGATCAAGAACCTGTGGAAGGTATCGCGCCAGCCGCACGCTGCTCGTTGGGCCTGCGGATACAACAGTCGTATCTCTTATGAGCGGTCCGCAGTGGTATATCACCCCGCCCCTCAGATCGAATTTCACCTCTCCGAGCCTCTGGTGAGCCTTGTCTCTCGCTGTATAGACAGTGCCGCTCAGCCAGACGATGTCGCCTGCTGATAATCTGGACACGTCCATCTCAGAGAGGGGGGACCTCACTCTATGCTCCATCCATCCTCCGTCACTCTGGCAGTCGCCCTTCTGTTCGCCCAGCACTGGAGGTTGACGGCCACAGGCAGTGATGCTGTGTGGCAGAACGCCCTCTCTATTCTCACTCCCAGCGCTGTGGTGTCGCCCCCGAGCCCCATGGGGCCTATTCCGAGACCGTTGATCCTCTCGAGAAGCAGAAGCTCCTCCTCGCTCTCCCCTGGAACGCCCATGATCGCGCGCTTCGCGAGGGCCGCAGCCTGATCGAATGTCCCGCCCATCCCAATCCCAACAAACACAGGCGGGCAGGCGTTCGATACACGCTCCGCGAGGTTCTTCAGGATGTACTCAAAAGGATCGTCCGCTGGATTGAGCATTCCCAGAAAGCTCATGTTCTCAGATCCAGCTCCCTTCGGAAATGCGGTTATCCTGAGCGACTCGCCTGTGACATGATCCACGATGAGGCAGGGCATGCCGGGGCCTGTGTTGTCCCCTGTGTTCGACCTGCTCAGCGGATCCACAACATTCGGTCTCAGCATGCCCTTTCCCGTCGCCATCCTCACTCCCTCAGCGATCGCCTCCCACAGATCGAAGTCGAGCGAGCATCTCTCTCCGATCTCCACACGGAACACAGGAAGGCCCGTGTCCTGGCATACCGGTCGTGCATCAGATTCTGCAATTCGTATGTTGTTCAGTATCGCCTCCAGATGGTACCTCGCTATCTCGTTCCTCTCCCTGCGAAGGGCATTTTCTATTAAGCGAACGACCCAGCCTGGCAGCGAGATCTGTGCTCTGCATAAGACCGCTTCAGTTGCCTCCACAACATCAGGACGTCTCAACAACGCCACCCCTTATCCTGATCGGCCTCGACTGTTTTGGAAGAACGAGCTCTGATTGCAGGCCCAGAGCGCGCTCCATCGCGTTCTTGTGCAGATCCCCTGATGTGTGAATGCCGCCAGGCGTGCCGCGCACAGCCCTGCAGGGGTACTGCTGGCATGCCAGGCCTGCGAGAGATGGCGCCTCATCAGCGCTCTTTCCGACAAGCTCGCGGGCGACATGCCATGTGCTGCCACATGGTGATCCTCTGATCACATCCACTCTACAGATCCTGTCACTGTTCAGCTCGACCCTAAGCTCCGGTCTTCCCAGGCGCTCTGCGAACTCATCGACAGCATCCACCCCGACCTTCTCGAGGGTGCAGCAGATCTCATCAACCTCTATGTATATGTTGTACCTCTCAGAGATGCTGCGCAGCTCCTCTATCGAGCCGGCCCTTCCGATGCCCCCAGGGATCAGAAGCGCCTTCACCCCCCGCTCCCCGGCCATTTTTGCTATTGACGGCGTGAGATCCGGATGCAGTGTGTACATGACAATCAGGTCCGCGCTGAAGACATCCTCATTCAGGTCGATGCTCCTGAGAAACTCGTCCGGGTCCTCGATGAATCCGGGGAGCAGCTCCGGAACAGATGCATGCACCACATCGAAGTCCGTGTGTCTCAATATCGTATCTATGAGCCGCTCTCCGTACTTGCCCCTGGTGATCACTCCAACACGCATGAACTGAGATTCATCACCGGTTATAAGAGGTCTTCTGGAGAGTGCATCTGAAGCATCCAATAATGCTCAGGGCCGGTAAATCCAGAGCCGCTTGCGGCTTGGCGCCAGACCCCACGCAGGCCATCTGCGAGGCCTTCTGCGGCAGCGATAGGATGCTACTTGATGAATTTCGCTCTTACGGCAGTGGAATGCGGAGCTTTGGGATCTCATCGCACTGCTACATCCACTCGTAGTGCATCATGACCTCAGGGACCATCTCGTAAAGCATACTGTTCTCGACGTAGCCGAAGAACAGGCATCCCCTGCACCCCTCTGATACCCTTTTCCGCATATCGCGAGACTCGCGCCAGACCTCTGATATGCCGTTGGACACATGGCCCAGAGGCTCGTCATGGACGCGGCAGACGTAAATGCTCCCGTCCGCTGAGACATGGAGTATCAGATCCGCTGCATGGCATCTGAACCCTACATCTCTCTGCTGTATCATCCTGAGGTATGTGATGGAGTTGATGATCGGGGCGCCTCTTGATTTGAGATCGATCAGCTCCCCGATCGCCGATCTGTAGCGCTCCCGATCTCTGATCCTCAGATCATCGCACTCCGTCTCATCAAACTCGTGGAGCGGCTCGAACGAGATCCATGCATCGATCTTTTTGGCAAGCTTCACAAGGCTTGTGAGCTCCCCCAGATTTTTATCGCTGATCACACAGTTCATCAGGACCTCGATTCCCCTTCTCCTGGCCTCCACGATGCCATCCATGATCTCATCGAGAGGGATGCCTCTTATCTCCCTGAGGTTCTCGATACCGTCCACGGAGACTGTGAGGTAGTTGAGGCTCTCGAGATCGTTTATCCTCTCGCTCAGCAGAATGCCGTTCGTCACCAGCGATGTTATCATTCCCAGAGATCTCGCGTGCCTCAGGATCTCTGGAAGATCATCCCGCAGGAGAGGCTCGGTGGCCCATGCATTGTATGCGCCTATGCCAAATCGCGATGCGTCATCGAGCATCCCTGTGATCTCCCTGAGGCTCATCTCGCGGCCGCGCCTGCGCCAGTGAGGGCAGAAGCTGCATCTGAGGTTGCAGGCTGTGTTCACAGTGTGCGAGAGAACAAAGGGCCTGCGTCTCACACGCAGCTGCCACACCGCTCTCAGCATGAGCTTCGGATCGATTCTTCTCATATCCACCTGATCAGGAATGCAGGCAGGCTCCTGTATGGGCTCAGGCGCCCACGGGCTGGAACCGGCATCTTGGGGACAATCTTACAATCATTCATCCATTATGCGATGAACACGCTCGCACTCTGCCAGAAACACACCTTGACGGAAATGCACGATCAAAAATAAAAGGGGGCATGAAAGGCCCTGCCTATGCGACCTCCCCCAGGATGTAGCCGATTATCCTGCCGTATGCAGGCCTTGCGATGCCCACGCCTATCAGAACGCCGATTATGGTGATCAGGGCAAAGCCCATCAGCGCGCCGAACCCCATCCAGAGTAGCGGTATCATCGCGGCGATGGTGGTTGCAGCCGCTCCCAGGATGATGTAGAATGCCCTGGAGAGCCTCGCGAGGTATATCTTGCCTGTGAGCAGAACGCCTTTAGCCTCCTGCTCGTTCCTCTCTGTGACCCTCTCTCCATGGAGGAGCTCATCTGTTATTATGAAGAGGTGGTCCACACCGGTGCCTATCACCATTATTATTCCAGCGATGCTCGCGAGATCCAGCTGCCATCCAGCCGCCGACCATATGCCGAGCATCATGATGACCTCGCTGAATGAGGTGCAGACGATCGGCAGCACTATCCTCCTCTCTCTGTATCTGTAGAAGACCAGGAGACCCACGGCAAGTATCGCGAGGATCCCTGCAAGGGCCATCTGGAACTTGAACTGGGATCCCAGAGCAGCATCAACCTGCCCGGAGCCTATGATCTTGACGTTCACAGGCAGCGCGCCCTCCCTCAGGTGGATGTACAGCTCCTTCGCCTTTCTCGATCCCGCGTCACCTGTGCCGACCTCGGCGACCAGGCTTCTCATTGGCGCTTTATCGAGAGCGGAGGCGAGTTCAGGAGCAAGAGGAGCGCTGAAGATCTCATCCCGGTCCAGGTACATCGATACCTCATGCGCCTTCGGATTCCTGGTGGCTCCTACCTCCTTTGCTATGCGCTGGAATGTGAGAGCTCCCTCCTCTGACAGGGTGAAGGGCACGCCCCACATCCCGTTCCTGTCTCCCCTCGGGAGCTCGACGGACTCAACGGCATCTCCGTACACGACATGCCTGGTCTCGTTCGGACCAACTTGTATCCTTATCTCAAACTTTCCTGGCTTGCCGACTACCTCCTCTGCGGCTGAGACGTTTACGCCCGCGAGATCTATCGTTATGAACCTGTTATCGACGACTCTGACCTTGATATCCTTGAGACCTAGACGGTTGAGCTTCTTGTCAAGGACCTCCTTGGTCTCGTCGACCGTCTCGGGCGTGAGGCCGCTGACGAATGTGTTCTCTCCAGGGGCAACCCTGCCGCCGACCTCTGAGAGGATCGAGTCGAGCTGCTCTCTTGTCACATTCGACCTTATCTCGTAGCGCACCGGCTCAAGCCCAACGATCCTGACATCCGAATCTAGGCGCGTTTTGAGGTAGTTCACAACAACGCCTTCCGGAGAGGCAGGCACTGTGATCCTGGTCGTGTTGGCCCTCGCCAGAACCTTTGATCCGGGATAGCCGAGATCGTCAGGCAGCGTCTCCGGAACCTTCCCGTCTATCGTTATTACGTAATTATCTCCTCTCCTCGAGACATCCTCCACGACCCATGCGCCCTGGAACTCCTTCTCCAGGATCTTAACAGGATCGACGTCGAGCTGGACGATCGCCCCCTCCAGCTCCAGCTGGAGCCACGAGCCACCCTCCAGGTCCAGGCCGTACTTGAGGCCGTGGTTCATTCCCAGATATCCAGGTACCGGAGTGAGTATGAAGATCAGAGAGAGAACCACAGCTGCAATGTAAATTACAACCCTCGGATCCTTTGAAATGCTGCCTGCAAGGCTCATCTCTTACCACCCCTGGCGAGCTTTGGATTCCGCTGTATGTACCACCGCAAAGCCTGTACATTTGTTATCCAGGTGTTAATCACATCCCCGAGGAGGCCGAAGAAGAGCACGACGGATATGTCGGAGATCACATCGATCTTCGTGAAGGTGGGGGAGACCAGGTAGATTATGCTCGATACGAGTATCAGCACGATGACCGCGGACAGTGTCGTGGATGTCATCATCAGTCCGGTCCTCATCGCCCCCAGCACCTTCTCATTTAAGGGACCCTTTCTCTTGAGCACCCTCACAGTGAGCAGTATATCTGTATCCACAGAGTAGCCTATGAGCATCAGAAGGGCTGCAACCGTGCCGAGCGAGAGCTTCACGCCCACAGCGGTCATCATCCCTGCAGCTATTATTATGTCCGCAAGTGCGCAGATCACTACAATCCCGGAGACGACCGACTGTCTGAACACAAAGAAGACCACCAGAGCCATGAGAACGAATGACATCAAGAGGTACCTTGGGGCATCGCTCTGGAGCTGCTTGCTGTACACCGGCCCTATGTATCTGAGCTCAGCATCTGGGAACTTCTCATTCACACTCCGCGCCAGGCTCTTGTACTCCTCGGATCCCATTGGGGGGAGCTGGATATAGTACCTGCTTCCCACCCTTCTCAGCTCGGAGACATCATAACCCGCAAGCTTACTCAGGACCTGCGACTCGGGCTCCTCAGCGGGAACTGTTATGAGCGTGCCACCCGTGAACTCGATACCCATTCTGACCGGTGATCCTGTGGTGAAATATGTTGCGGCCAGAATAATAATAGATAAAGCCAGTACAGCGGCTGGAACTGCAATCATCTGCCGCCTGTCTATCTTCCTGATGAACTCCTCTAAATCCATACAAGCCTCCTTTCTGGCTGAACCACACTCAATATATTTACGATTTTTGTGTCATGCGATGTGAGAGCCGCATGGAATTCGATGATCGAGAGCGTCCCAAACTCCGGATCGCGGGCTCGAACACCTGAACGATGTTCCTCCTCGGGATCCAGCGGCACAACACAATCAGATCTTTGACTGCTTTGGGCTCTGTGAGCGGACAGACGAGGAGTAAATCTAAATTCACTGATTGTTAAGATGGATTCATGGACGTCTTCGATGCGCTTGAGGGGAGAAGATCGATCAGGGCCTATCAGGAGAGACCTGTACCTAGGGATACTGTGGAGAGGCTGCTCCAGGCGGCTGAACTGGCGCCATCTGCGGGCAACCTTCAGTCCAGGAGATACGTGGTTGTGATGCGACAGGATCTCAGGAAGGCTCTGGCCCTGGCGGCGTACGGCCAGAGCCAGATATCCTCCGCGCCTGTGGACATCGTCGTATGCGCTGATGTTAGGCGATCGAGCAGGCGGTATGGCGACAGGGGAAGCCTGTACGCGATCCAGGATGCTGATGCTGCTGTGATGTGCATGCTGCTTGCAGCGCATGCAATGGGCCTGGGAGCATGCTGGAACGGCGCGTTCGACGATGGGATGGTTAGAGATATCCTGGGCATCGAGGAGGGTGTCGTGCCAGTCGCCATCATCTCCCTCGGCTGGCCTGCTGAGTCGCCCGAATCTCCCGGGAGGCTGCCGCCCAATGCGCGCTGGGAGGTATGAGAGAGGCGGATGTACAGGGATATAAGGGATATCGTGGAGGCGATCGCATCCGGTGTGATAAGGAGCGAGGAGGATCTCGAAAAGGCAAAGAGATCGCTTGCAGCCAGTTTGAACCTTTCGGAGATACCGGGCAACCCGGAGATACTCGCTGCAGCCAGAGCTGATGAGAGAGATCGATTGAGGCTGCTGGTGAAAAAGCCGACCCGCACGCTCTCAGGGGTAGCTGTGATAGCTGTCATGACGAGCCCGGCACGCTGCCCGCATGGCACCTGCGTCCCCTGCCCCGGTGGTGTTCTGGGTGAGAGATGCTCACCGCAGAGCTACACAGGGCGGGAGCCCGCAGCGCTCAGGGCGGTACAGCACAACTTCGATCCCTACGCTCAGGTGGCTGCGAGGCTCAGACAGCTCTCAGAGACAGGCCACCCTGTCGACAAGGCAGAGCTCATTCTCATGGGAGGAACCATCACATCCAGGCCCCTGGGGTACCAGTGCTGGTTTGTTAAGAGGTGCCTGGAGGCGATGAACGATTACCCTAATACAGTGAGCAGAGCACGCTGGAGATCCTTCAGAGAGGTGGCAGATGCAAACAGCAGTGCAGCTGTGAGAAACGTCGGCATAACCTTCGAGACCAGGCCCGACTGGTGCCGAAGCAGTCACATTAAAAACATGCTTCTCCTCGGCGGGACAAAGGTCGAGCTCGGGGTGCAGAGCATCTACGACGATGTTCTGAAAGCGATCAGGAGAGGTCATTCTGTGGAGGATACCATCAGGGCGAACCGGTTGTTGAGAGAGGCTGGCATGAAGGTCGGGTTCCACATGATGCCCGGGCTGCCGGGATCGAACCCCGAGAGGGACCTCAGGATGTTCAGGGAGCTGTTCGAGAGCAGCGATTACCGGCCGGATTACCTCAAGATATACCCCACGCTTGTGATCGAGGGAACGGAGCTCCACAGGATGTGGATGCGTGGCGAGTACGAGCCGCTTTATGATGATGAGGCTGCTGAGCTGGTATCACGCATCAAGGAGATCCTCCCGAGGTACACCAGGCTCCAGCGCGTCCAGAGGGATATACCTGCTCACCTCATAGCAGCTGGCGTCAGGAAGAGCAACCTCAGGCAGCTCGCAAGGAAGAGGCTCGAGGAGCGCGGATCGAGGTGCAGGTGCATAAGGTGCAGAGAGGCCGGGCTTCGCGGGGTATCTGAGGGGGATATCACATTGAACACAGAGAGCTACGATGCATGCGGGGCGAAGGAGCACTTCATCTCTTTTGATACCGTGGACGACACCCTCGTTGGATTTCTCAGACTGAGGCTTGGCGCCGAGGCCAGGATCAGGGAGCTGCATGTCTACGGCCCGCTCGTACCTCTCGGAAGGAGGGGCGGATGGCAGCACCGCGGTATCGGCGCGAGGCTAATAGAGATGGCGGAGGAGATGGCGAGGGATCAGGGCTACGACAGAATCTCAGTCACGAGCGGTATAGGCGTCAGGGGCTACTACGCCTCTCTGGGCTACACTCTCAACGCGCCGTACATGGAGAAGAAGCTTTGATGGTGGATGCGACTGGACCAGCCGGATAAATCTGAAACTCTTCGAATGATGTGCGTGCCAGTGCACCGCCTCAGCCTGCACTGCAGTTCTCCGTGATGGTGGGTGCTGGATTTGGACTTTCTCTTCAGCAGATTGGTTAGGGCCTCTCCGAATAAGAGTTCTCATCCAGATATTCGGGGTTTGAGGATTATCATGAGCGCATCTTCCTTATTCGGACACCTCCGTTGGTTATATATCCTCTGATGACCTCTTTAATAACTGTAGAGCAGCGTGCAGCTTTGGAGAGGTATGGGAGATGGCAGGAGCTGTTGTTGGTAAACCCAACGCGGAGGCCGCGAAGAGGCCCAGGAAGCGGAGGAGGTTGAAGGTCGCCCATCCGGAGCGGTGCATCGGATGTCTGAGCTGCATGTTCGCATGCAGCAGGATAAACACGGGGCGTGCATCGCTTGAGCGCTCAGCGATACGGATAAAGACGCAAGGTGGGATCGAGGGAGACCCCATAGTGGTGGTCTGCCACGCGTGCGAGGATCCTGCATGTGTCAGGGCATGCCCGACGGGAGCTCTCTCCAGGAAAGAGGATGGAGGCGTTGTTTTTGATAGAGATCTCTGCGACGGGTGCGGCAGGTGCGTGGATGCCTGCCTCATAGGAGCGATATCACTTGACAGCGAGGGCAAGGCCGTGAAGTGCAAGCACTGCGGGGCATGTGTTGCCTTCTGCCCGCATGATGTGCTCAAGCTGATCGAGGTGGATTAAGTATGCTGAGAAGGGTTCTTTACATAGATCTCACCAGAGGCGAGAGCTGGGTCGAGGAGAAGCATGACCTCTTCGAGGAATGGCTTGGAGGCACAGGTGTCGCAACACAGCTCCTGCTAAAAGAGGCGCCCGAGGGCGTTGATCCACTCTCGCCTGATGCTCCGATAATCTTCAGCATAGGGCCTCTCTCAACGATGTTCCCGGCGATGACGAAGACCGTGGCCCAGTTCAAGTCCCCTCTGACAGGAGAGCTCGGGGAGTGCTACGCAGGCGGAAGGCTCGCAATGGCGATGAGGTTCGCGGGCCACGAGTCGATTGTGATAAAGGGCAGAGCTGAGCGCCCCTGCTACATATCGATAGAGAATGATACTGTGAGGATACGGGATGCCACATCCATATGGGGAATCGGCGCCGCCCGTGTTGGAGTCATCCTGAGGGATGTCGAGAAGGGAGTTGGGAGGAGAAGCATCATCAGGATAGGGCCTGCCGGCGAGAGGATGGTCAGGTACGCCTCTGTGGTTGTCGACACCTACAGGCACTTTGGCAGGCTCGGCCTTGGTGCCGTCTTCGGATCAAAGAACCTGAAGGCCATCGTGATATCGGGGACGGAGGATGTTGCGATCCCGGATCCGAGAAGATACCGGGAGGTCTACAACCGGATTTACAGAATGGTCGTCCAGACGGACGCGATGGAGAAGTACCACGACCTCGGGACTCCCATGAACGTGAACGTGCTGAACCAGCTGAAGGGTCTGCCGACACGTAACTTCCAGTCGAGCTCGTTTGCGGAGGCGGAGAACATAAGCGGTGAGCGGCTCGCGGAGGAATACCTCTTCAGAAGGGTCTCATGCGCGCACTGCCCGATAGGATGCATCCACGTAGCGATGCTGAAGACCGCGTTCACCCCCCATCACGAGTTTGAAGTGAGGAGGGTCAGCTACGATTACGAGCCTATTTACTCTCTGGGCAGCAACCTGGGGGTGACGAGTGCAGAGGGTGTGCTGGAGCTGATAGACACATGTGAGCGCCTGGGACTGGATGCGATGAGCACAGGCGTGGTGCTCTCTTGGGCGACAGAGGCCTACGAGAAGGATCTGATCACGCCCCAGGAGACTCTGGGAGTGCCGCTCCAGTGGAACAATGTGAAGGGCTACATAAAGGCGATGGAGAACATCGTGGCTGCGCCGAACGAGTTCTATGCCGCACTTGCGAGGGGCGTTGAGTTCGCCGCTTCCAGATACGGCGGGACTGATTTCGCGATGGCCCTGGGGGGAAATGAGGTCTCAGGATACCACACAGGTCCTGCATCCATCGTCGGCCAGCTTGTGGGCGTGAGACACTCGCATCTTGATAACGCTGGATACAGCATAGACCAGAGTGCTGCGAAGAAGCAGCTCGATCCGGGCGCTATGGTTGATCAGATAATCAGAGAGGACGACTCGAGAAGTGTGTTCAACTCGCTCGTGGGATGCCTCTTTGCGAGAGGGGTTTACACAGAGGAGAACATAATCGATGCTCTGGGTTCTGTTGGGATAACAAAGAGCAAAGAGGAACTTACAGAGCTCGGAAGAAAGATCTTCATGGAGAAGTACAGGTTCAAGACCAGGGAGGGGTTCGATCTCTCGAAGGCGAGAATACCCAGGAGGTTCTTCGAGACCGTGAGCACTCTCGGGCGTATCGACCCCGAGACTGTGGAGAAGATGATCGCCCTCTACAGGGAGAGGCGCGGGTGGGTGTGATGCACAACCCCCGGAATCTGAGGCATCACATCATGCACAGTAGATGCACGATGAACATCCATACGGCAAAGGTGGAGACCCCGGATCTATCAGCGGTCCATCAATGACGGGAGATGTGTCATGAAGAGCATGCAGGCGATAATACTTGCTGCAGGCGAGGGCTCCAGGATGCGGCCCCTCACCGCGAGCAGGCCGAAGGTCATGCTTCCCGTGGGTGGAGCCCCGCTGCTTGAGGAGCTCATACTGAGATGCAGAGACGCTGGGATAAACAGGTTCGTGTTCGTTGTGGGCTATCGCAGAGATGTGATAACGTCATACTTCAGGGATGGCAGCGATTTCGATGTGGAGATCAGCTACGCGGTGCAGGAGAAACAGCTGGGCACAGGCCATGCGCTGATGGTCGCCAGGGACCTCTCTGATGATAGGTTCTTCGTCATAAACGGGGATGTGCTTCCGGACGTCGAGGCGCTCAGGCACATGATGTCGATGGAGGATCTAAGTGTTGCGACGCATCGTGTCGTTGAGGCGAGCCGGTATGGCGTGTTTTTGATCAGGGACGGACTCGTTGAGGGGGTAGTGGAGAAGAGCCCGTCGCCGCCGTCTGACATGGCAAACGCTGGCATATACCTGCTTGACAGGGATATCTTCGAGCTCATGGAGGAGGTGCCTGTCTCGATCAGGGGCGAATATGAGCTCACCGATGGAATAAACGCTCTTGCAGCCGCTGGCAGAAGAATCTGGGCTGTCGAGCTCAGCGAGTGGGTTGAGGTCGGCGTTCCCTGGGACATACTCACAGCCTCGAATGCCGTGCTCTCGAGAAAGAGCCCGGTCGTGGATGGGGATGTGGAGAGCGGCGCCACGCTCAAGGGGAATGTATCAATCGGCAGCGGCACCCTGGTGAGAAATGGCGCCTACATCGAGGGGCCTGTGTGGATCGGGAAGAACTGCGATATAGGGCCGAACTGCTACATTCGCGCAGGGTCATGCATAGGGAACAGCGTGAGGGTTGGAAACGCCGTTGAGATAAAGAACTCGACCATCATGGACAATACCAAGATAGGCCATCTCTCCTACGTCGGGGACAGCGTCATCGGGTACGGCTGCAACCTCGGCGCCGGCACCATCGTATCGAACCTCAGGCATGACAACAGGAACATCCGCTCCTATGTCAAGGGGGTGCTTGTGGACACAGGAAGGAGAAAGCTTGGCGTGATAATGGGAGACAATGTCAAGACAGGGGTGCACACGTGCATATACCCGGGAACCGTGATAGAGCCCGGCTACCTCTCCAGGCCGGGCGAGGCCCTCAGGGGATACGTGAAATCCATGCTGCAGAGCGCATCCGGGAGCTGAGCGATCTCCCTGCAGGCCCGAACGGCAGTGCACATCCAGATTTTTCGCCCCTGCCAGCTTTACAGAATGGTTATGTGAGCTCGTCTTCAATGTTGCTTGAATCGCTGAGACATGCTGCGTTTGCACTTCAACGCTCTTTCTGGTGACCTCCACGGGGACCCACCGGTCCAGCCATGCGTTCATGGCGAACGGATGCTTCCAGCAAACTGTCACTGCGGACTCCAGGTTTGCCGGGCAGACAGGGGCGAGCACTGCATGCCTGTTTCATGCATCCCCACCAGATCTCGATCCGGTCGGTTACAGCAGCGCGGCAGGGTTGATCGACAAACCTTATATCTTTCCAGGAAGGACAACTTTGCCAGAGGGCAGCAAAATCTCTGTGAGTTGGAGAGGTGCACACAACATGCCGTCCAGACGGAGCAGAGCGCAGATCATGTCAGATATACTGGAGATATGCATCGATGGGGCCAACAAGACGAAGATTGTGTACAACGCAAACCTGAACTTCAAGATTCTGAACTCCTATCTTGATGCGCTCACGAAAAAGGGTCTTCTTAACATCAGGAAGAATCACGGCAACGAGTACGTGACCACAGAAGAGGGCATCAGAATGCTTGAGACATGCAGGAGCATAGATCTCGAGCTCGGCCAGTGAGAGTCGCCCTCATCTCCTGATTCCTGTCAGGTCCCAGGCATCTGGGGTCGATCTTCCGCTTTTGAAGGCGTTTCTGCTGAAGCGCTCATTAGTTCGTCGGATCAGATTGCCGGCAGTGCTCCAGTGGAGCAAGTCGCCAGCTGAGATCATTTGGAGACAAGCGCTTGGTGTGTGGAATGGCCAATGGCTGCAGATATCCTTCAGTTTTCATGCAGGTTCCCGAAGGCTCGCGCCACAACCTCGCTTATCGCCGGGTGGATAACCTGCGATCTCGCCATCGGCGTTAAATCCTGGTTCTCGGCGTTCATCAGATACGTGACCTGCTGCACGAGCTCCGGTGCAGAGGATCCTATGACGTGGAATCCCAGGATCCGCCCGCTTCTGGCATCGACTATCGCCTTGGCCATGCCGTCCTCATCCATCGCATAGCCCATGGCAGTTTGTTTGTAGTGCGCACGCCCGACGAGGATCTCATACCCGGCAGCCCTCGCCTGCTCCTCGGTCATTCCGACGCCCGCGATCTGGGGATATGTGAAGATGGCATGCGGCACCGCATGGTAATCCACCGTGGCCTTCTTGTTTTCACCTTTGACCGCACTGATAAGGTTGTGGGCCACGATCGCTGCCTCGTAGTTCGCGGTGTGCCTGAACATGTGCTTTCCAGTGGTGTCTCCGAGGGCCCATATCCCTGGAGCCGTGGTCTCCAGATGCTCATTCACCTTCACCCAGCCGGCCCTGTCCATCTCCACCCCACTCTTCTCCGGCTGGAGCAAATCAGTGTTCGGACGCCTGCCGGCTGCCAGGAGTATCTCATCACCCTCAAAGCTCACGGTATCTCCGCTGGATCTCTCGATCGCTGTCACGACCTTCTTCCCGCCCTCCAGATCCACACGTATCGCCTCCATGTTCGTGTGGATTTGCATGTGTCTCGATAAAGCCCTCAGCGCCATATCCGATATCTCGTGATCCTCTGATTTGAGAAGCCGGGGGTTCCGCCCCACTATCGTGACATCAGAGCCCATCGCGGAGAAGAAGTGCCCGAACTCGCATGCGATGTATCCCCCTCCAAGGATGATCAGGCTTTCAGGGGGTTTCTCCAAGGAGAAGACGGAGACGTTATCCAGATACCCGGCCTCGCCAAGACCTGCCACGGGAGGAACAAGCGTTCTGGCGCCGGCTGCGATGACGATCCATGGAGCTGTTACCTCCTCATCGCCCACCCTGATGAGATGGTCACCGACAAAAACGCCTGTGTCGCGATACCAGCGGAGCTGCTCCTCCTCCCCTATCGCCTTCTCCATCTCCCCCCGCTCGCTCTCGATCAGGTTCCTCATTCTTCTCATTATAAATTCAAAATCTATCGAGTCGACGTGGGCCTTTATGCCGAGCCTGCCGCCATCTTCGATCACTCTTACAATATCAGCTGGATGTATCAGCATCTTTGAGGGGATGCAGCCGGTGTTGAGGCACGTCCCACCGAGAGGGCCGTGATCGATGAGAGCCACCTTAAGACCTTCAAAGACAGCCCTCTGCGCAACTATGAGCCCGGCTCCGGATCCGATCACTATTACATCGTATTTGTCATCCATAAAGCACCTTCCTGGAGAGGCATGCGCGAGGTGCCGGCTGCACGTAATTGAGCTCAGACGAATGTTATGCGGCGTACGCGCTGATTCGTTCCCCCATCATATGAGCCGGCTATCGCCCGCTGCGAACAGCTGAGATGATGCGCCCTCCAGAACTCAGCATTTCTCTCAGCTCAGATACTTCTCCGGATCCTTATCGAACGCCTTTTTGCAGCCGGGAGCGCAGAAGTAGTACTTCCTGCCTCTGTACTCGCTCACAAACTTCGCAGTACCCTCGTCGACCTCCATCTTGCACACAGGATCTATCGCCATATTTAACCCTCTTAATTATTTTTGCGCATCCGGTATATACCTTTTGAGCATCAGTGAGAGCGAGACGACGGTGACTGAGGAGAGTGCCATCGCGAGACCTGCCAGCTCCGGCCTGAATGCTATACCAAATCCAGGGTAGAGAACGCCTGCTGCAACCGGTATCAGAGCTGTGTTGTAAGCGAACGCCCAGAATATGTTCTGCTTTATCCTGGACATCACCTTCCTGCTCAGCTGTATGCCCCTGACAACATCCATGAGGTCATCTCTTATGAGAACGATCTCTCCAGCCTCTATGGCCACGTCCGTCCCGGAGCCGATCGCTATCCCCAGGTCGGCCTGTGCGAGTGCAGGCGCGTCGTTTATCCCATCGCCGACAAATGCGACCGTTCTGCCTGCCTCCTGGAGCTTTCTGACCTCGGATGCCTTGTCCTGTGGCAGCACCTCCGCATGAACCTCCTCGATCCCGATCCGCTCTGCCACAGACCTCGCGGAGCGTATGTTGTCCCCTGTTATCATGACGACATCAAGCCCCATCCCCTTCAGCTTCTGCACAGCAGGTTTCGCTGATTCTTTGATCGTGTCAGATATCGCGACAGCCCCTGCCGCAACTCCCGCGACGGAGACGAAGAGCACTGTCTGTCCCATCTCCTCGAGAGCGCGAGCCCTCTCCAGCATGTCCTCCGGTATCCTGGTTCCCCGCTCCGAGATGAAGGATCTGTTCCCCACAGCCACCTCATGGCCATCCACGACGCCGACAACACCCATGCCGGGGAATGCGTAGAAGTCCTTTGTCTCCGGGATGTCAATCCCCTCAGAGATCGCCCTGCGCACGATCGCCTCGCCGAGAGGATGCTCTGATCTTCTTTCGACGCCTGCCGCCAGCCTGAGCATCTCCTCATCACCCATGATCTCGGTGACCTCAGGCCTTCCCACTGTGAGCGTTCCAGTCTTATCGAATATCACTGTGGTGAGTCTGTCTGAGACCTCAAGCGCCTCACCGCTCTTGATGAGTATTCCGAGCTCCGCACCTCTCCCTATCCCAACGGTCACCGCGGTTGGTGTGGCAAGGCCGAGCGCGCACGGGCATGCCACAACGAGGACAGAGATCATGGAGGATGTTGAGAACATCAGCACCCTCTCTTCAGGCATATAAGATCTCCCGAAAAAGTACCATGCCAGGAATGAGATCATTGCGATTGAGAGGACGATGGGAATGAATACGCTCACGACTCTATCTGCAAGCCTCTGAATCTCCGGCCTCGATCCCTGCGCTTTATCGACGAGATCGATTATCTGCGCCAGGAATGTCTCCCTCCCGACGCGCGTGGCGCGCATCTTCAGAGCAGCGTTTTTGTTCAGCGTGCCTCCGATCACCTGCGATCCTGGTTTTTTCAGAACAGGAACAGGCTCTCCGGATATCATCGACTCGTCCACATACCCTTCTCCCTCGATTATCTCGCCATCTGCCGGTACCCTCTCACCGGGCCTTATCAGAATGACATCTCCCGGCTTTATCATCTCCGCCGGTATCTCCTTCTCAGTGCCATTAACGATAAGGGTCGCAGTTCTCGGCTGGAGTGCGACGAGCTTCTTGATCGCATCCGAGGTCTTCCACTTGGCCCGGGTCTCCAGGTACCTGCCCAGGTTGAGGAATGATGCCAGCATCACCGCGGTCTCGTAGAAGATAAAATCATGTGAGAGCACGCCGAATGTGCTCAGGAGGCTGGAAACGAACGCCACACCGGTGCCCATGGAGTACATCACGTCCATGTTCAGGTTTCTGTTCCTTAGCGCCCTGTGAGCAGCTCTGAAGATACCGCTGCTCACGTACACAAATGCAGGGGTCGCCACGCACATCATCACTACGCTCATGGTGTGAGTCATCGGTGCCAGATACATGAGCGCCATGAGGAGAGCGCTCGCCCCGAATCCCACGATTATCTTCCGCATCCTCTCCCTGAGATCCCTGGCTCTGATCTCCAGCTCCAGGCTCTCAGACTCCTCTCCAACCACGCCGAGGTACTGATATCCAGCGTCCTCTATTGCTCTCCGTATATCATCCAGGCTGACGACTTTGGGATTGTAGGTGACATACGCCTTCTCTGTGCTGAGATTCACAGTGACATCAGAGACTCCATCGATCTCGCGGATCGCATCTGCGACCGTTGATTCGCATGTGGCGCATACCATCCCTCCCACCTTCACGGTCGCCCTCTCGTTGATAACATCATACCCCGCATCCCTGATCGCACTCTCCAGCTCCGAGAGCTTCAGCCTGGCTGGATCGTACTCCACCTGAGCCGTCTCGCTCCCCAGATTCACGCTGGCGCTCTCGACTCCCTTCTCTCTCAGAGCGCTCTCTATCGTCGATGCGCATGTGGCACAGGTCATTCCGGAGATCCTGATCTCCGCCCTTTTCCTCATTCTCTTCCTCTTCTGAGATCCTCTTTCATCCTGAGGTACTCATCCCTCGTCAGCTCGCCCCTCGCGTACCTCTCATCCAGGATCGACTCCGCGCTTCTTCCTGAGACCTCATCTCTCTTCAGCAGGTACACGATGAGAAAGAGTATTCCGATCCACGGGAGCACGACGAGAATCGCCCACATCAGGCCGTTCATGCCCCTCGATTCGGCATCCCTGTAAACAAGATACGCTATGGCCAGAAAGACCAGCCAGTAGCCGATCATCCATATAATGGGAAATACACCCCATGTGCCCCACCACATCGGCCCCCAGTCCATCATGTGGTATGATATCATGAGATCCACTCCGGAAACTGGATCAGCACCCCGACGATGTCAGGGCTGTAAAGCGCGATCACATGAACCTCTCGAACCTCTCCCGCGAGGCCTTGCATATCGGGCATACCTCTGGAGGCTCATCTCTGGCGCAGAGATAGCCGCAGACCCTGCACCTCCAGACAGGCTTTGAGAGCCCTGTGATCTTTGCCTCACCGGTCTGTTTCTGAGGGGATGGCTTTGATCCACGCCTCTCCGGCACCGGCCTAAGTTCATCCAATCCCTTCGCGACACGCTCGGAGACGTAAAGAGCGCAGTAGCACGCCCCGTACTCGGTGAGGTCCTGATCCCTGTAGTCGCAGGGGCAGATTATGTCCAGATCCTCCTCCCTGACCCCTGAGGGAAGCCTGCAGGGGCATGCCATGTATCCGAAGCGCTCTTTGTTCGTCAGCAGGCCGCGGACGATCCCCATGACGAATGATCTGTCAGGGTTGAGGTGATACCCTGCAGATTCGGCATCTTCTTTGAGCTTCCGGTACAGCCGCTCCACATCATCATCGCTCACCACTTACATTACCCCCAGCGCGCTCTTTATCTCCTTCTCTCTGTATCCGATGATCACCTTCCCGTTGACAACAAGTGTCGGAAACGTGAGATCTGGATTGAACCTCCTGAGCTCGTCGATCAGCCCTGCCCTCTCAGCGCCGCTCGTCAGATCGACGTAAACGTAATCGTGGCCGACGCCGAGCTTCGAGAGAAGATCCCTCGTCTTCTTACACCACATGCATGTGCTCAGCGCATAGAGGGTCACATCGCCAGCATCCTGCCCATCGACATGTACCTTTCCCATTCGCATACCTCTGCTTGATCTGCACGCACCTCCAGCATGCGACCGCCCGGACCCCATGCGGGTGTGCATCTGGAGATATGGCACATCCTGAGATTTGTATCAACTGTTGACATCTGCTCGCATATAAAAGCACTCCACGCGTCCTCAGAGCGACTGACTGTTATAGTCCTCTGCGTTACTTTATGTAACTCCATTCGCTCTTGTCCATCTGACGACGCTCGAGAAGAGGCATTTATTCCGCCATTTGTTCGTGGTGAATGAATGAGTGCTTTCAGCGACCACATTGCATGCTCTACAAGTTGCTACGCACATAAGAGCGAATCCATTTAAAAGCCCTACTGGATATGTCACGGATTATTTTATAAAACATGAAATATTATATCAACTTATGCGGAATACTATAATCCATCGCGGTACCCTGAATAATTGCAGGCTTCCTGCGATTCGCTCCTTTCTGTCAGTTCTTCCAGAGCGTGTGGGGAAAGCAGTGGAGGAGCTGAACTTGCCGTGGTGATGCTGCTCGAATGAATGGGTTTTTATATTTCTTTCTATCAGATATTGCTGCAGAGAATGAAAACGGTGCTGGAGCTGGCGGCTTTTGCCCGTACCGGAGCTTCTGCGCCGGTGAGGTATTATGAGGCATTCAGTTGAAGCAGTCGCAATAATGCTCGTCATGAGCATGCAGATCGTCAGCCCCGCGGGATCTGGTGATGTGCTCTTCCAGGTCTCCACGATATCCGCGCTCATGGATGGTGTTTTTGACGGGTCGATGTCATTTGGTGATCTGAAGAGGCATGGGGACTTCGGCCTCGGCACATTCGATGCGCTCGATGGCGAGATGGTGGGGCTTGATGGTCATTTCTATCAGGTGAGGGCAGATGGTTCTGTCCAAGAGGTAAACGATTCCACGCTCACGCCATTTTCAGATGTCACATTCTTTGATTCTGATGATGAGGTTGCGCTCGGCAGCTCAAACATGACTCAGGTGGAGAGATGCCTAGAGGAGCTGCTGCCTACGAGGAACATCTTCTACGCGATCAGGATCGATGGAACGTTCAGCCATGTCAGAGCCAGAAGCGTGCCCCCTCAATCCAGACCATATCCTAACCTCACGATTGCTGTGATGAATCAGAGCATCTTCGATCTCTACAACCAGAGCGGCACAGTCGTCGGATTCTGGACGCCCTCGTACGCGAGCGGGCTGAACGTTCCGGGCTACCACCTTCACTTCATAAACGATGAGAGAACAGCTGGCGGCCACCTGCTTGATTTTCAGTTGATGAGTGGAAACGCTTCCATCGATCACACAGATGGCTTCATGGTGGTCCTGCCGGATAACAAGGATTTCTACGCAGCAGGCACTGGGGGAGTAGATGCAAGGGAGCTGGAGGCTGTCGAGAGCATGAAGCCAGGATGAAATTTATGTTCTGGATCTGAATGAAAATGTCTCCTGGGAGCACGCACCTGTGTTGAGTTCATGTGGGACGCCGGTTACGAGGACGCGGTCTGACTGGATGTGCATGCTTCCCGCTCGAACCAGGGACTTCCTGCACTATAGCGTCACCCTGAAAGCACGACGGTCCTTCCGTATCGCATAATTGCTGGGCGAAACTGACAGGGCATCGATGCTTTCATCCTTTCGGCACGCCTCTGCTCTCGCATGCGGGTTTTTATATCATCTCCCAGTATATCAGCGGCGCGAGGGCGATGAGCGTTAATCCGGTGACGACTCTGATCGCGACGCGATGCTCGTGCCTGAAACGCTCGACGCTCTCAGGCTGCATGCCTAGGGCTATGGCTCCGCCCAGCAGCATCACGGGAAGAACCACGCCGAGGTTGTACAGAAACAGGTATGCGATCGCTGATGATGCGTAGCCCTTTGTGTAGATTATGCTGATGATCGCAACGTAAACCGCTCCGACACACGGGGCCTTGACCATCGAGAACAGCATCCCGAGCAGGAAATATGCTGCGAGGCTCCGAGCGCCTGCCGCGGCCTGGAAGTATCCCAGTATCCAGTCAGTCCTGAAGAGAGAGCGCCCGCTGGAGTTCAGGCGCCTGGCGTCCTCGAGCTGCATCATCCCGAGCAGGATCAGAAGCGCGCTTAGCACCAGCCTGAGCATCGAGGCGGTGTTGCTGTCCTGCATCATCCTGAAGAGGCCCATCCCGAATATGAGGTACACAGAGAGTATGCCCAGGGAGAAGAAGAATATCATCAAAAGCAGATCCCTTCTGCGCCCCGCGCTTGATAGAACAGTCGTCGCAAGGAACGCAAGTATGGCGAGCAGGCAGGGGTTGAAACCCGCAAGAAGGCCGGCGACAAGGACCGTCAGCGCCGTGGACAGCGTGATGCTCCCGAAGATCTCCGGTGAGTATGGCGTCTCAGACGAAGCATTTGTATCGACCCTCCCTTCTAGAGCAGATTTTATGAGCTCCCTCAGCCTGCTCTCATTGCCGTCGTAATCCCTGTATCCTATGACAGAGCCGTCGATTATTATCGACGGCACATCCTTGACCCTGAACTCCTTTATGATCTTTCTGCCTTCCTCGCTGGTATACGTGTACTCCTGGATGTGCACATCACCGTGACTGGAGAGCACATCGTCCAGCACCCTGTGGGCGGCGGCGCATTTGGCGCATCCTGGGGCTGTCAGGATCAGAACATCCTCGCATGCTGCTGGATACACGCAGAGGAAGATGGAGAGAGCTGCAATTATCATCCTCAATGCATTGCGAACGGTGTTGCATGCTGCAGATCTGTCAGAGCTGGGGGGCATGTTGTTACCTGCTTATTCGCTGCAGTCCTCAGGAGACGAGAGCTCCATAGATCATGCCTATGAGCGTCGAGATGAGCACGACCAGTGTGATGTACACTCCTGCCTTTCTCGGGCCTATGACCCTTGCGATCACTATCATGTTCGGGAGGCTCAGCGATGGGCCGGCGAGGAGAAGCGCCAGCGCCGGTCCCGGGGCGGTGACGCCCGAGCTGTAACCGAAGAGCGTCCCGACGATGGGGACCTCGAGCAGCGTCGGCATGTAGAGCACAGCGCCTATGATGGAGGCGGTGAGGCACGATATAAAGCTGTTCGATCCCATGATCATCCTTATCAGATCCATGGGCAGGAAGTACCCGATCACACCCACCACGAACGTACCCGCGAGAAGCAACGGGAATATCCTCTTCGCAAGCCACCACGTCTCGCCGAGGAATGCGCGCCTCTCCACCGGCGTGTAGTATCTCCACATGATGCAGGAAGCCACAAGTATCAGCGCTGAGAGGATCGCGATCTTCGGCACCATGCTTATTGCGCTCGAAGTCGCCACCAGAAGTATGGCGATGAGCACTCCTATGAAGAGGAGCGTAATCCTGCTCACAGAGCCGTCTTTTGAGCCGGGATTTCCGGAGGATCTCCTCTCCCCTGGAAACACATACGACATTATCAGTCCTATGAGCACGGCCATGGTGACAGCCGCGATGGCTCTTGCAATCCCGATATCCAGACCCAGAACCCTCGCTGTCAGCACTATCGCCATCAGGTTGATGGCCGGGCCAGAGAACAGAAACGCGGTGGCAGGGCCTATGCCAGCGCCCTTCCGCTCTATTCCTGCGAACATCGGGAGTATGGTACAGCTGCATACTGCAAGCACTGTGCCAGAAATAGCCGCGACCGGATAGCACAGCCATTTGGGGGCGTCTGCACCGAAGTATCTCAGGATTATGTCCTTCTTCAGGAGCGCGGATATTGCTCCGGCTATGAAGAACGCCGGAATCAGACATGTCAGCACATGCGCCGAGAGGTACTCGAGGAGGCTCTCAAGACCCGCGCTCAGAGCTGCGTAAATGATATTTTGCAATCAATCACCTCCTGTCTTCACGAGACTGGAAAGATGCTCAAGAGCTATCGCATCCGCGGTCTCGAGAAGCTCCACGACCTTTCTGTTCTTTATGCTGTAGATCGTCCTGTTTCCCTCGATCCTGCGATCAAGAAGCCCCGCATTGTACAGAATGCTCAGGTGCTTCGATATTGTGGACTGGGATCTCTCAAATGCAGGGAGTATCTCACAGACGCACCGATCTCCGCCCGAGAGGAGCAGGATGATTTTTATCCTGATCGGATCGGCGAGAGCGCTGAATATGCGGACCTGCATATCCAGCCTTGGAACAGAGATCATGGGCCAAGCTCTGGGCAGGCTGTATATAAGTTTATCGAAATATGGCGATATGAGAATATGCTGTTTGTGTACGTTGGCTGGTGGAAGACTCATTCGTCCCAGATGGCAAAACAATACTCCGTGGGGCAGGTCCACAGGATGAGCATGTAAGAAATCCGCCAGGAATTCACAGGAACGACCTCAAGATCATCCGGGGAGAGACGATTCGCACGCGTTGGAACTCGGGTATATGAGCGCGCAGATGGAGCTCAGATCTCACGGTGCGTGCTGCGAGTTTACGTTGAGTACTCCTTCCTCCTCTTCAGCTCCTCCAGGTTTCGCATGTACAGCCTCACAAGGGAGCTGTCGAAGTACAGTGGGAGCAGGTACTCGAACAGCTTGTCGGTGAGCATTCCGGCCTTCTCAGCAGCGCTCTCGATCCTGTAGAGATCTTTGAGCGTCTCATCATCGATGTTGTTGCCGAACCTCTTCTTGATCCTCGAGTTTGTCTCCTTTATGGTGGCGATCGCCTCTTCCAACTCCTGAGAGATCTTGTCCATGAATTCATCGAGGTTCAATTTGTCGGCTTCAAGATCTGAGACGCACTTTGCGATCTCCATCTCCGTTCTTCTCCTCTCCATCAGTGTGTTCCACTCCTGCAGGATTCTGCTTGCAGTGGATGGGAGGTGACGGAGGTCATCAGAGCTCTTCACGACGTAATCCATGGCACCTGACTTCATTGTCTGCACAGCGAGCTTCTCTGAGCCCACGCCTGTCAGTATTATGAGAGGAAAACCAACATCCTCAGGAGTTCCAGCGCCTCTTGTGAGATCGAGACCTGTGCCGTCTGGCAGCCTGTAGTCGGCAATGACGATATCTGGCAGGGAGTCCCGGTTCTCATCAAGAAATCTCAGAGCATCCGCGAGGGTCGAGACACGCGAGATGCTCCAGGCCGAGCCGTTCTCCTCAAATATCCTCTGGATGAGCACAGCATGAGCATCGTTATCCTCAACCAGAAGAACCCGCCGGAGTTCATCCATGAAAACTCACCAAATTTCTGTAACCCCTCTTTTCCAGCAATGCGTGCCATTTCATAAAAACTTTTTGTTTGAAGTAATAGCACAGCCTCCTCTGCATCCCGGGGGAATTCACAGAAATCGACTGCAGACAGCTGATCCGTCGGCATGATGCTCTGGTCCGGGCGGCATGCTCCGCGACGAGGTGCACAGCTCTTCTACAGGCCTGAGGGCGTGATCGAGTCACGGATGGCTGGACTGCTGAACAGCCGTGCAGAAATCAGGACCCGGTTGCTGGAGCTTTAACCTGAGCACACCATTTCTTGGGCAATGAAGTCGCCACACGGCGATTCACGATGCCTCTCACCGGCATCCATCGTCCCTGGCCCTGACAGGCCTCTAAGGTACCGACCCCTCAGCTTCATTCAAACCGCGAGACGCGCTCAGAAGTCGATCCCGCTGAATCTATTTTGGGGCTGGCCGCTCTCCTGTATCTTGAGCAGCTTCTTGACATCAAACCTGCCCTGGAAGCTTGTGTGATCGCGAACTTTCTTCTCGAAGATCTTGTGCCATGCGGCATCCGTTGTCCAGGTGCCGTTGAAGCTTGCTGAGACATCCATCGCGATGGAATCGCACGGGCTTCTCGATCCGAAGAACGTCTTCTGTATCCTGTCCATCTCTGTCACCGCGAAGCTCTCCTGGATCTCAGCCCCTATCCCGCCATAGATCGACCTGGATTTTATGACCTTGACCCCAACGAGCGGTACTGAGCCGAGATATGTCATGCGCGTCGTGTCGGTGAGGTTTGTGGGGGCGGATCTTCCTGAGGGCGCTGTGGCGATCTCATGTGTGGAGTCCATCTCGAAGTCGCCCTCTCCGTACATCACGTTGTAGTACTCCAGCCCGGATCTCCTGTCCACAGCGGATGTGCTGATATCTATGAGCCCTGTGCCTGCGACCTTGAGAACGTTCGTGTACTCCTCATGGTAGCTGTTTCCTGGAGACCCACGCGCAGCAGAAGCTACGATCGCGAGAACGAGCAGAACTCTGAGAAATGCCGCTGCGCTCATGCTACTCCCAAGACATGGGTATATTGGATGTTTATGTTTAAATCATCTTTGATCAGTATGCTAAGGTTCGTTGCGGGCGAGTCAAACTGGCGGCGGTGCAGCCCGCAGCAAGGGATATTCGATTTCGTTCTTATCCATCTGATGACTATTCGGAAGAGATACCAGTCATGGTATGCGCTCCTGCGCTCGTTTTGACTTACCTTCGACACAGTCGAAGGGTTTCATGAAGTCGAAGGCCTGGCGAGCGGATGAGCGCATTCAGCAGCCAGCCTTTATAAACTCCAGGTTGCTGAATAAGAGAGTTCGATTTAACAGCATTCCAGGACTCACCTGGACCGGGGCCCAAAACCGTTTAAAGTCATGCGCGATACGATGCATGGAGGCGTTTGGCTTTGCTCGAGATACTGAAGAGGTCGCTCTACGATGCGCCTGTGTTCAAGAGAGGGGATTACAACTACTTCATTCATCCGATAACAGATGGGGTTCCGGAGACGAGACATGAGCTGATAAGAGAGGTCGTCTGTCACATAATCAGGATCGCTGATCTGGATGTGGACAAGATAGTCACCGTTGAGGCGATGGGGATACCGATTGGCGGAGCTCTCTCACTCGTGACGGATATACCGCTCGTGATAATTCGCAAGAAGATGTACGGGCTGCCCGGGGAGATAGAGGTCAGCCAGGTCACAGGCTACTCCAAATCGAAGATATATCTCAACGGTATAAAAAAGGGAGATCGTGTGATATTTGTGGATGACGTTGTGAGCACCGGAGGCACGGCCATCGCGGTTATGAAGGCGCTGGAGGCAGCAGGCGCTGTCATCAAGGATGCTGTTGTTGTGATCGAGAGGGGCGATGGTGCTGAGCGTGTGAGATCCTTGGGATATCCTCTTAAAACCATGGTGAGGGTTGATGTTGATGAAAAGCGCGTCTTCAGTGTTGAGGAGGTCTCATTCAGGTCTTGAACGAAGATATCGCTGCTGACCTCAGAGCCGAGACCGAGAAGTGGCTCTTGAGGGCTGATGAGAGGCTATCGCGATGCATAGGGGATGACAGATTTCTGAGCAACATAAAGGCATACATCAGCGACTCGAGGTACTTTCTTGAAAGAGGGGATCTCATACGGGCATTTGAGGCGGTCATCTGGGCCTGGGCCTGGCTCGAGATCGGCGAGGAGCTGAGAAGGATAGAGAGCTTATCTAACACTGAGCGTGTGGATGCGGGTGACCTCCTCTCCTGAAGATTGGAGTCCGCGCCATGCTATCCCCTATCATGGTAGAATCCAGGTCGATCCGCGCAAGAGGCCAGCGACGGGCAGCTAATCAGAGTGCTCCAGGCGTAGATCCATGCGCGTCTCGATATTTCTGCCGTAGCCTGGACTCACCTCTACATCCCCATCGAAGACAACACTCCCCCTGACCAGGGTCATCACAGGGAAGATCGCCTTCTTCCCCTCATATGGCGTCCAGTCTGCCCTGCTGTGAAGCCTCTGCACATCGATCCTCTCCTGCCTTTTCGGATCGAAGATCACCAGATCCGCATCCTTTCCGACTGCGATCTCCCCTTTGAATCTCAATCCAAGTATGGATGCAGGCCTTGCTGATAGAGCATCAACAGCCCTGTCCAGCGTTATCATGTTGCTCTTCACAGCGTACAGCATGAGGGGGAGCATCGTCTCCACTCCCGGGACGCCGGGAGGCGCATGCCATATGTCATCCCTCTTCTCCTCAGGTAGATGTGGCGCGTGATCTGATGCGATGACATCTATATCCCCTCTTCTCAGACCATCCCAGAGGGCATCGCAGTCCCCCGGATTCCGCAGGGGCGGATTCGTCTTGAGAAATGCGCCCAGCCTCCTGTAATCCCTTCTGCTCAGGAAAAGGTGGTGTGGGGTTACCTCACAGCTCACCCTCTCCTCCTTTCTCTTCCGCACGAGCTCAAGCCCATCTGCCGTCGAGATGTGACAGATATGAATCCTGCATCTCGATACGCTCAGAGCATGGTCTATCGCAGAGACCTCAGCGATCGGCGGCCTGGCCCTGGAATGAACATCGGGATCTCTGATCTCGCTCAGCGGCTCAGAGTATCTCCGTATGACCTCTCCATCCTCTGCGTGCACCGTCGCGAGCGCGCCGAGCCGCTCGACCGCCCCTAAAATTCTGGTCAGCCGCTCGTCGCTCATCTCGTACATGAAGATCTCGCCGATCGCAGATGCACCCTCTCTGAGGAGTGATTCGACATCGCCGGGCCCTCCGTTCAGGCAGAAGTCAACGACCGACTTCCGTTTCGCAAGATTCAGCTTCTCTCTGTACGACTCAGCGTCCGTCACAGGCGGATCCGTGTTGGGCTGATCGACCACGGTTGTAACGCCGCCGGCAGCCGCGGAGATCGAGCCGCTCTCCCAGTCCTCCTTGTGCGTGTACCCCGGCTCCCTGAAGTGGACGTGCATGTCGATGGCCCCCGGTATGATGATCATGCCGCTGGCGTCGATCCTCTCTGCGGCCCTGTTGTATCCACCGAGTGCTGCGATCCTCCCGTTTTTGATCCAAATGTCTGTGTTCAGCAGCCTTCCACCGGTGTAAACCCTGCCGTCTTTTACCAGAAGGTCCATCATACAGCATTCCCCGGCGCCGGAGTTCGCATCAGAGCTTGTACCCGAATCTCCTCAGGAGGCTCCGCCGCTCCGCGACCTTCTCCGGGCCCTCGACGCCCTTTGGAGAGCTTCCGTCTATCACCCCGAGTATGCCGCTGCCCTGCTCGGTCGACGCCACCACAACCTCCACCGGATTGGCTGTGGCGCAGAAGATGCTGCAGACCTCCTGAACGCCCTTGATGGCGTTGAGAACGTTTATCGGGAACGCGCCCTGTATCAGGATGACAAATGTGTGCCCGCATCCCAGAGCGAGCGAGTTTCTCTTTGCTACATCCTTCAGGGCATCGTCGTTCCCCTCCAGCCTTACCAGGCAATCACCGCTTGCCTCTGAGAATGCTATTCCGAACCTCGCGCTTGGCACGCTCCCAGCGATCGCCTCGTACAGATCCTCAGCTGTCTTTATGAAGTGGCTCTGACCCAGTATGAGGTTTGAGCCATCGGGTATCTCCATTCTCACAGTCTTCAGTTCCATTTCGATCACCATTCCATGGATGCCAACCACCGACTTATCGGTTGCGGACCTTTACTAACGCTTCTTCCGCAGACCCTTCCCGCGCCTTTCGGGGCTCCTCGATCTCAATGCAACTGAAGTGAAGTAGTACGCGGTCATGAATATCAGCGACGCGACCAGGGCCTCGATCGCGGACTCGACAGCGCCCAGCCCATGACCGAAGTAGGTGTAGAGATCGTAGATGGTGAAGAAGACCGCTCCGATCAGCACGGTCTGGAATGGAAGGGCCATCGCCCTGAACCTAAGCAGCATATGCTCGATCATATCTGTGGAGGTCCTTTCCAGTTCTGCTCATATAAAGCCTGGTCCACCAGATCGTGGTCAGTGGTGCTATGACGAGAACGCTGAAGATGCCGCCGGCCGTGGACCAAAGCCCCTCAAGACCGGTGTCCTCAAAGAACATCCCGATTATGCTGAACGCCATTGATACTCCCAGGGTCACAAGCCAGAGGAGAAAGACATCGAAGATGTTCTCCCTGAAGAAGCGCATGCTCGCCCGGATCCCTGATATCGCGCCCAGTGAATCGACCACAATGGCGGGAGAGAGAACAGCAAGCGCCATGGAGATCACTATGAGTATCAGGCACACTCCCAGGATCCAGGCGATCACGAGAGCTACGAGCCCCGGATCTATCTGCTCAGGGGCCTGAGCGACCTTCGAAAGGGACTCCAGAGATACGAACGGCAGGAAGAGCGCGCTGAAGGCCAGAACTCCAAGTGCGTATATGATCACGCTCAGCAGGGAGGCTGAGAAGAGCCTGATGCAGTATCTCTTTCCTGCTGCCCACATCTCCCCCAGGGAGGAGAATCCGGTCGCGTTCGCGCTCCTCGCCATGCCAGTCGCTCCTGCCGTGAAGAATGAGCTGACGAGCAGCGCGAGCACAAAGAACAGCACCATGTACGCTCCTACAATCAATCCTTTCTGCTCGAACGCCTGAATCAGGTCCTCTGGAGGTACATTCTCGATGTTCGCGAAGGCCTCGGGCATGGTTACAAGGATGGAGATGAACAGCACCATGACCAGCAACCCGACAGCGATAACATCGAGCACAAAGGGGACGCATATGCCCAGATTGTGTCTCCACGTGGAGAATCCCCTCCCTATAATAGCTCCGATTTCCTCGTACATGCTTGACACACAGACTTCATCCTATTAAATTGCTGCCTGTTCCGGTCATGGGATCATCTGGCAGCGCTCTTATGTGTTTAACAACTTGGGGGCCGTGCAGTGTGGTTGCTGAAAGCATTCAGTGCCACACTTTCGACTACATCGAAAGGTTTCGACGAAGTCGAAACGCCTTCGACTGCCTTGAAGGCAAGTCGAAACGGACGCACAGCACGCTCCTTAGGGCAGGTCGTCAAATGGATAAGAGCGCTGGCGGATATGGCCTCAGGCAGCTTGCGTATGCTGCAATCCTTCTGGGAAATCGGGCAAAAGCCCATATACCTTTCTGGGGAGGCAGGAAGTCACATATAGAAATTGCTCAGAGTACTGCATATGGATCCAGCCACAAAAGCGTACCTGATATCCGTGGGGACTGTGGAGCTCCGAGATTTGACACCTCAGGGTCCTCCATCGACGGCTGGACCTAGCGCTGGCGAGGGCTCGGTATTCTTCAGCTCCAGCGGGAGGATCGTCCGTCTAACGGTCGCCCCGAGCCCCCTCAGGCTCCTGCGTGATGGGGATGAGCATCTCATAATCGAGGGAGACAGGATTGTGGCCCGTGGCCATCTCGTTGAGCCGCTGCTTCACTGCCCGGGTCAGGCATACATAACTGTATCTGAGAGCTGCATCTACGATTGCAGGTTCTGTGCGGTCCCGAAGCTCATGGGCCCGACGAAGTCTAAGGAAAAGGTCATCGAGATGGTCAGGCGCGCGGCCATGACCGGCAGGCTCAGGGCGATCTCGCTTACAAGCGGTGTCGAGGTATCTCCGGAGCACGAGGTCGGGAGGATCGCGGATATAGCGCAATCGCTTAAAACCTTCGGCGTCCCCATCGGCATCTCTGTATGTCCGACAGAGCGCTCTAACGAGATTCTCAGGAGCGCAGGCGCCATCGAGGTCAAGTACAACCTCGAGACGCTTGATCCTGACATCTTCCAGGCGGTATGCCCGGGGCTTTCATTTGAGGGCATAAAGAGCGCTCTCGCAGATGCTGTGGGTGTGTTCGGGAGAAACAGAGTTTTCACCAACATCATAGTGGGACTGGGCGAGTCTGACAGAGTTATCCTCCAGGGAATAGATGAGCTCACAGAGATGGGGGTGATGCCTGTGCTTCGCGCGGTCTACCCCCATCCGCTGCGCCTGGCAGACCTGGAGATGCGCCGGCCATCCCCTGAAAGAATCCTCCGACTTGCAGAACATCTGCGGATGGCTCTGGACAGGAACGGCCTCAGAGGGGACTTGCCCCAGACGATGTGCTATCCGTGCACAGGCTGCGATCTCATACCCCACCGGGATCTGTGACGGGTTACTGGATGCACATCTCCAAAATCGCCTGCTTTAGCGCTGTGCATCTGAGAGGCTGGCAGCTTCGCTCCTCTTCAAACACAGGAATCAGAATTCGCCTGCTTGGTGAGGCTCTTCCAGATGTGGCGCTCAGGACTCAAAACCCTCATCACCATATCAGACAGGCCTTCTCATCATCGCGCCGTGGTTTTCAGCCGGGGCTGCTCAGTACCTTGAATGTAGGGGGATCGTGATTACTGTATCTGATCACCGGACATCATGCCTCACTGACCATGGGTCGCAAAAGAAAATTGCGCCTCAACCCGATGTACTTGGGCCCAAGTAATTTCTATACCATCTTCCTGACATCCTCTCATGTACCGTTCGATGATGCTGATAAACGGGGAGCAGGTTGAGGGTGCTTCCGGCAGATCTGAGATCATCCATAATCCTGCGAACCAGGAGCCTGTGGCAGAGGTTGTGATCGGGGACGTCAGCGACGCTGTCAGAGCGCTTGAGGCTGCACGGCGTGCATTTCCAGAATGGTCATCCTCATCCCCGAAAATAAGGTGCAACCTGCTGCATGATGCAGCTGAGATTGTGAGGCAGAGGGCAGATCACATCGCAGAGCTACTCACAATGGAGATGGGGAAGCCGATCAGGGACTCCAGGAGGGAGGTTCTGTCCGCGGCTGACTCCCTCGATTACTTCGCGGAGGAGGGGCTGAGAAACACCGGAGACTGGATCGCCACAGGCGATACCAGGAGCATAGTGACAAAACAGCCCATCGGTGTTGTGTCCCTCATAACACCCTGGAACTATCCCGTGGAGCTGCTCGCCTGGAAGGCCGGCCCGGCGCTCGCTGCAGGATGCACAGCTGTGGCGAAGCCCTCGAGCCTGGCGCCAGTCGCTGCCACCGAGTTCATAATGGCCATCAACGATGCAGGACTTCCGCCAGGTGTGCTGAACATCGTCCACGGATCCGGGGACACAGTCGGCGCCGAGCTTGTGACGAATCCGATATCGAGAAAGATCTCATTCACAGGAGAGACCTCAACAGGGAGATGGATCATGGAGGCTGCGGCCAGGCATCTCAAGAGGGTATCTCTCGAGCTAGGCGGGCATGCGCCCATGATCGTCTTCGATGATGCAGATATCGATGCAGCAGCAGGCGCATGCGTGAGAAGAGCCTTCGGGAACATGGGCCAGGTCTGCATATCCGTGAACCGGGTTTATGTGGATGATGCGATCGCGGAGGATTTCACAGAGAAGGTGATCCGGCGAACGCTCGATCTCAGAATCGGAGACCCGCTCGATCCGGAAGTGGATCTGGGGCCAGTGGTGAGTGAGAGACAGCGGAGAAAGACCAGGGAGCACATAGAGGATGCGCTCCGGAAGGGCGCCAGGATCCTCTGCGGCGGACGCGAGCCAGAGGGCTTCACCAGAGGTTACTACTTCCTGCCCACGGTGCTTACAGACGTCGATCACACCATGCGTATCATGAGAGAGGAGACGTTCGGGCCTGTCGCTCCGATCATGCGGTTCAGCGGTGAGGAGGAGGCTGTCAGGCTCGCGAACGATACAGAATACGGCCTTGCAGCTTACGTTTATACAAACAGCCTTAGGAGGGCGGTTCGCACAGCAGAGAGGATCGAGGCGGGAAGCGTTGGTGTGAATATCGGAAGCGTTATAGATCTCCAGGCCCCCTTCGGCGGCTGGAAGCAGAGCGGCATCGGCAGGGAGCTCTCTCACAGGGGCCTTGAGGAGTACATGGAGATAAAGCACATAAGGCTTGGGCTCTGAAGGATCTCCTGAATGTCTGAGAGCGTGGACTCCAGAGGCGCTGTCAGAGCTGTGCTCTTCACAATCGTGGTGGTGACCGCATACAGCGCCATCTACATGATCCTCATGAGGCATGAGGGCAGGCCGGAGCTTGCAAATCCGGTAAACGCGGTCTACTGGGTCATAATGACCATGACGACTGTAGGCTACGGAGACATCGTCTTCAGGAGCCCTGTGGGGTACCTCTTCAGCATCGTCGTGAGTCTGACCGGCATAGTCATGGTGTTCGCTTTCGTTCTTCCGGGGCTGGTGACGCCCTGGTTTGAGCATCTTGGACGAGAGCTTCCTGAAAGGGTGCCGGAGTGGATGAGCGATCACATTTTGATCTGCGGCTACGGCCCGATGGTCGAAAGGCTGGCCGAGAGACTTGATGAGATGGGGATCAGGTTTGCGATAGTTGAGAGCAGGGAGTCTGTGGCGAGGGGAATCTTTAAAAAATACACGACCGTCTGGGGGACCCCTCGGACGTGCAGGTTTTGAGAAACGCAAACATATCTATGGCCAGGATGGTCATGGTGAACTACACAGATGAGGTCAATGCGGACATAGTTCTGACGATCAGGGAGATATCAGGGGTCGAGATAATCGTGATGGTCGAGGATCTGAGGCACTCCAGGTTTCTGAGCTATGCCGGTGCCTCCAGGGTTCTCTCGCCCAAGACGATGCTGGGAACGTTCGTAGCGCAGATATCAACCCCATCCTGCGGTGAGTGCGTGTTTCCCGGGGCGGTCCAGCTCTTCGGCACGCTGAGCCTGGCTGAGGTGCCTGTCTTTCCCGGCAGCCCTCTTGCTGGAAGAGCCATATCAGATCCTCTACTGGTCCAGACTGGGGCTTCTGTCGTCGGGATCTGGAAGAGGGGCGAGTTCACGCCCAGACCATCATGGGATGATATTCTGTCCAGCGGTACAGTCATCCTTGCGGTTGGGGATTCGGAGCAGCTCATGCGCCTTAGGCTGCTGGGCGCTGGAGATGATAAGAGTAGGAGGTTTCTCGTCATAGGGTACGGTGACGTGGGGCAGAGGCTGGTCCGGGTCCTGTGCGAGCACGGGATCATACCTGTGGTTGTGGACAGGCGGGATCTGACCACAGACCGGTTCGAGCATGTCATGGGCGATGGCTACTCAGAGGATGTGCTCATCAGGGCTGGCATAAAGGACGCATCATGCATAATGATCATGCTAAACAACGATCATGATGCGATATACGCGACACTCGTCGCGAGGAACCTGAACCCGGATGCCTTCATAATAGCCAGAGCAAACCATCTCCTCTCCACAGAGAAGCTTTACAGGGCTGGAGCAAACTATGTGGCATCTGTGCCGCTGGTTGCTAGCAAGATGCTTTTCACCATGGTCATCCCGGCGAGCGAGGATCTGACGATACTCTACGAGGGCCTGGAGCTCAGGAGGTATGAGGTTCGGAGGAGATCTGCCATGGCGCACCGGACTCTGAAAGATTTGGCGCTCATAGAGCGCTTCGGCTGCACGGCTGTGGCGATCGATCGGACAGGCGATGCGATACTGGCCCTTTCAGGGGAGACCGAGATCCTGCCTGGGGATGTGCTGGCGCTCCTTGGACCGCCGGGATCGATGGACAGATTCAGCCGGGTCTTCGGGGATGGAGGATAGGATGCAGGGACTCCTTCCAGCGCCTGAGCGTGATAAAGCTTTAGGCATGGAGATATACGTCACCAGAACTCCAGGCATCGGCGGGGTCATACGCCAGAGCCCCGAGGATTTCATCGTCGAGGAGATCTTCGATGATGATCGTTACGAGGGCGGAAGGTATCTTGTCATAGAGGTTGAGAAGCGGGACTGGGATACGCACAAGCTGATAAGGGAGATCTCGAGGGCTCTTAGGATAAGCCAGAGGAGGATCAGCTTCGCAGGCACCAAGGACAGGAGGGCGGTCACCAGGCAGAGAATGGCGATCATGAACCTCGATGAGGAGGCCCTGAGGGATCTGAGAATCCCGGATCTCAGGGTCTCTGTTCTTGGAAGGACAAACAGGCCTCTTGGTCTTGGAGATCTGAGGGGCAACCGCTTCAGGATCGTGATAAGAAACCTTGGAGTCGATGCAGATTCAGCGAGGGAGCGCATGGAGAGCATAACCTCTGAGATTTCAGAGATGGGAGGCGTTCCGAACTACTTCGGTGTGCAGAGGTTCGGCGAGACCAGGCCTGTGACACATCTTGTCGGCGAGGCCATCGTAAGAGGGGATCTGGAGCGTGCGGTCTTCACATATCTCGCGATGCCGTTTCCCGATGAGCCCGAGGAGACAAGAGCAGCGCGCGAGGAGCTCTGGGGGTCAGGGGATGTGAGATCCGCGCTCAGGAGATACCCGAGACATCTCACATACGAGCTGGCGATGCTGAACCATCTGGTCTCCAGCCCCGGGGATCATGCAGGCGCCTTGATGGTCCTCCCCGAGAACCTGAGGAGAATGTTCGTTCACGCATACCAGTCGTATCTGTTTAACAGACTGCTCAGCATGCGCCTGCGGAGATGTCTCACATTCGAGCCGGTGGAGGGGGATATCGTCTGCTTCTCCAGGGACGGGATGCCGGATGTGAGCAGAACAGAGAAGGTGACATCTGAGAATATCGAGGCCGTGAGGAGGCTGTTCGAGAGAGGGCGCGCGTTTGTCACCCTCCCCCTTATCGGATACGAGTCGGAGCTCGCTGATGGAGAGCAGGGCGAGATCGAGCGCAGCATCCTGGAATCTGAGGGGATATCCAGGGAGAACTTCTCAGTGGATGCCTGCCCGGATCTGGGCTCGCGCGGCGCAAGAAGGCCAGCTCTTTTGCAGGTTGATCCGCTGTTTGCTCTCGGAGAGGAGAGCGCCTGCATTCAGTTCTCCCTGCCGCCAGGGTCCTATGCCACAGTGGTGCTGAGGGAGTACATGAAGAATACCGGGGAGAGCAACTGATATATCACATGAGGTGCTCCTGGGGATATCCCAGAGCTGACGGATTACAGGAAACCGGCAGAAGACCCCCTTCAGGGGAGGAGATGAAGCAGTAAGCCCTGCCACTTTATGGGCGGGGAGGAAGTCACATCTGCGTCCGTTGTCCATGGCACAGCCACAAAACCAGAGATCGAGCATGAACATCTCATCTGCAGGAATAAAGACCAAACAGAGGTATCTCGGGGACAGGGGGCTCATCGCGCTCATATCGCTGCTGAGCGCCTTCGTCCCCCTATCGACAGATCTGTATCTCCCCGCGCTTCCTGGAATGGCAGATTACTTTGGCGTATCTTCAGACCTGGCGAACCTCACACTGGTCATGTTCTTCCTCTCATTCGGAGCTGGCACTCTTCTCTGGGGGCCGCTCAGCGACAGGTATGGCCGCAGGCCGATGCTTCTGATAGGTCTCTCCATCTATTCAGCGGCCAGCCTTGGCTGCGCGTTATCCACGGACATATACCAGCTGATAGCATTTCGCATTCTGGAGGCCATCGGTGGCAGCAGCGGGTTTGCCGTGGCCACGGCCATGATAAAGGATGTGTACGATGTCAGCAGGAGGGAGCCCATCCTGGCAGTGGTACAGACCATGGTCCTGATATCTCCGGTCTCAGCGCCTGTTATCGGTGCCATCCTGCTCAGATTCACCTCATGGCGTGGTCTTTTTGGAGCGCTGGCGTTCATAGGGCTACTGGCACTTGCGGGAAGCATTGCTCTACAGGAGACGCTGCGCGATCGCCACAGCGGCTCGCTGGTTCATGCGCTGGGAAGGCTGTATGTGGTTGCCAGGAACCCGGCGTTCGCATCGCTCCTGGCCCTCTTCTCTCTGCCAAGCATCTCAGCGATGGCATTCATCGCATCGTCATCGTACATATACATCAGAGGCTTCGAGCTGAGCGAGCTTGCCTACAGCTACTTCTTCGCGTTCAACGCCATCGGGATGATCTCCGCTCCGACAATCTACCTGAAGCTCTCAAAAAGGATGTCTCGCAGATCGTTTGTGATGATATGCTTTGGTGTGATGATCCTGAGCGGGATGCTTATTCTAATTGTGGGAACCCGGAGCCCCTGGATATTTGCAGTTTCGCTCCTGCCAGCAACAATCGCCGCAGGGGCTGTTCGCACGCCAGGGACCAACCTGATGCTCGAGCAGCAGAGGGAGGATACAGGATCCGCCGCTGCTCTGATGAGTTGCGTCGGGATAATAGCAGGAAGCATCGGCATGTCCCTGATATCCATGAACCGGGGTAACATGATCCCTGTTCTCGGGATGCTGTACGTGCTCATCGGGATGATCTCTGCGACTCTGTGGCTTTACATCTCGCAGAGACCGTACGTGACGCGCATTCCCGACAGGCGCGCCACTGCGGCAGCCGGTTGAGATGGAGAGCCTTCCTGAGGGTTGGAACTCAGAGCACATTGATAGTCGCTCTTCTCCATTTGATGACCTGCCCGAAGGGTGGCGTGCCGAAATTGCTGTAAATTGACCTCATGCTGGCGCGAAGCATACCGATCAGTTTTGAATTTGCAGCGAGTTCGACACACTGCCGCCCGAAGGAGCAGGGGTTATGCTGTGCGTTCGAGGTGCGCTTTCAGCGACCACCATGCTCTACAAGTTGCTACGCACATAAGAGCGGATGCAGTTTGAGGCGAAGCTGATCAGCGGAATGGCCTCAATCTCCCCAGAACCTCTTCGTCCGGGCATACTCCCTCTCGGCCCTGAGTATGTCCCTATAGAACTCAAGCTCATCAGAGTGCATTTTCTTTATGACCCTGGCAGCCGTCTCAGGGCCGAGGCCCCTGCTTGCGAGGGCGATGGCAGCCGTCTTCCCGTAGCTCAGAACAAGGTTCGCGCTCCTGTAAACCCTCTTTGTGCGCTTCTTCTCCTCAGCGCTCTTCTTCTCCTCCGGCATCCTTACGATCTTTATCTCCTCATCCTCCCAGGGCTTCAGAGCCGCTATCATTCTTGAGCCGCAGAGCGGGCATTCTGGCCGGTCCGGAACCCTCTCAACCTCTCTCAGCGATCTCCATCTCTTGCAGCTGACGCAGAAGAGAAGCACCCTGTCATGAAGTATCCTGTTCTTGAGGAGCTCTATAACAGCTGCATCTGCATGCTCAGGAGCGATCAGGTCATGGCCTCCGCCCCTCCCGGAGGATCCTATCGGGCTCAGATCGCCTGTTACCACATGGATATCCCCTGATTTCATGCGATCCAGGATCTCTCCCGCTGTATCGACATCCAGGCGCTCCTGGTATATCTCACGTATCGCCTCTCTGTACATCGGCGTGTTCTCGAAGACCCCCAGCACCCTGACAAGAGATACCCTCTCGTAGTCTATGTCCCTCGAGAGCGAGCCGAACTTCCTCGCCACATGCACCATCTTCCATCTGAAGAGAGAGGTGTTCTTCAGGCTCAGCTCCAGGATCACCTTCAGTTGAGCGGAGCTGAGATCGCTGAGAATGCTCAGTAACTCCTCTGCCAGCATCCTCTTCGGCAGCGTCAGCTGTATCCTGTACGGATCTATCTCCATGGCGACGCTCGATCCGAAGCGTGTCGAGAGTATCGCGGTTATGGCCCTTCCGAGCGCATCATTCGCCCTGTGGCCGATGCACGCGTTGATCACCACAAACGAGCCATCGGACTCGATCGTCACGGTCCTGTGATCAGGCACAGCGCAGCCTGCACGCATCTGATGCTTTATCTGATCGACGAGCTGTTCTGCAGCCTCCCTGTCCACAGGATAGCGCGACATGAGCCATCGGATCGCATCCTCCTCGCTGTGTTCCTGGAGCTCTCCTGCCAGATGCGATCTGATCTCCCCGACCTCCTGCGCCACACCATACGGCACGGGAATCTCCTCCCCGCTCCAGCTCGGGATCTCCCCGCTCCTCTGGATCGGCACGACCCTCACGGTATCATCCTCTATCTCGACGATCTCCCATATCTCCCCGCGGGTGACGAACGTCGCTCCCGGACTGGCGAAGCTCACAACAAAAGCCTCATCGAGCGTGCCGATCTCTCGCCTTGAGACCATGTCGTAGACGCTGTAGCGCTTCTCATCAGGTATCATCGAGAGGTTCTCGAAGTAGTACTCCCAGCCCCTGCGCCTTCTTTTCATGATTCCATCTTCGACGGTGCAGAGCCTGTTCCCCTTAAGTACATCAAGCACGCTGAGCAGCTCATCCATGCTCAGATCTCTGAAGGGATACGATCTTCTGATTATCTGAAATGCCCTCTCGATCCCTATCTCCCCGAAGTCAAGGGAGAGGCCGACCAGCTGGTTCGCCAGGACATCCAGGGGCTTCTCGTGTATCCTCACCTCTTCAAGCTCGCCAGCTGATGCCCTCCTGGCGATGGCGCATGCCTCGGCGATGTCGTCAGGGCATGTCGCCAGGATGGTGCCTGAGGAAACCCTGCCGATGCCGTGGCCCGATCTGCCAACCCGCTGGATGAGCCTTGAGACGTCCCTGGGCGAGCTGTACTGGATCACGTGCTCCACATCACCGATGTCGATGCCAAGCTCCATGGAGGATGTGCATATCAGGCCGCGAAGATCCCCGCGCTTGAAGGCCTCCTCAGCCTCCATTCTTGTCTCTCTCGATAAGCTCCCGTGGTGGACTCCGATCGGCTCTCCGAGCACCTTCAGCCTGTATCCGAGAACCTCTGCAGCCTGTCGGGTGTTGACGAAGATCAAACTCTTTTTCGATCTCACAATATCCCTTATGCACGATATGTGCGCTGCAAGCGGCGGCTCGCATCCCAGCTGGCCTGCGAGCGCGTGATCGCCCCGCCCCGGACGTGGCGCCACGACCCTGAAATCCACGAACCTCTCCACATCCGCCCTGAGGATTCTGCACTCCCTGGAGATGCCGGTGAGCAGCCCTGCGACCTCATCCGGAGAGCCGACCGTGGCTGATAGCCCTATCCTTTGGATCTCACCCGCGACCTCCACGAGCCGCTCGAGGAGGACAGCAAGCTGCGAGCCTCTCTTGGATGATGCCAGCTCGTGGATCTCATCCACGATCACCACCCTGACGCTCTTCAGGTTCGATCTGAGCCTCTTTCCGGTCAGCATGACCTGGAGCGTCTCGGGGGTTGTTATCATGAGGTCTGGAGGCGATCTGCTCTGGCTGGCGCGTTCTCCCTTCGTCGTGTCCCCATGCCTTACCGCGATCTTCACTCCCAGCGCACCGCTCCATTCCTCCAGGCGTCTCAGCATGTCCCTGTTGAGGGCACGCAGCGGGGTTATGTAGAGGGCCTTGATCCCAGGCCCGTCGATATCCATGATCCTGTGAAGAACCGGAAGGACCGCTGCCTCTGTCTTTCCGGATCCTGTTGGTGCTATGAGAAGAACGTTGTTTCCCGCCATGATCTCGGGGATCGCCATCCTCTGCGGCAGAGTCGGCTCGGAAAAGCCCATGCGCTGGAGGTTCTCCCTGATCGTGGGGTTCAGCTGATCGAACACATTCACAATGTGAGTGATCTATGTGGCCTCCGGATATATTCGTTGCGTGCCGCATGTCAACATCCCCGGCGGCAGGCAGCTGACTGGTACGAAAAAAGATCGTATGCAGACCAATCTCTCATCCATCTGATGACCTGCCCAAAAAGGCACTGGTCCTGCCTGCATTCATGGCGGCTGAATGGGTGCTTGCTCTTACGTGTTTGACAACTTGCGGCTCGTGCAATATGGTTGCTGAACGCCTTATTCGTTCACCAGGAATGCATGGCAGGCCGAGTGCTTCTATGGGCTAACACATGGATAAGAGAGTGAGTTCTTGCAGCAGCCACCCCGGCGCAGCTTCCAGGTTGCCAAACGCATAAGAGCGAAAACATTTTCATGTGCTGCACATCTTCTGGAGCTTTCTCTGATTCGGTTAACGGAGCTGCTGTCTGGCATCGTTGGGTTCGATTAGAAATCAGCACCCAGTGGCGCAATGCTCCTGCTCCGGAACACAGATATGAATTTAAAAATATAAATAATATTTAAGTATTGCCAGTCATATGAAAAATAAATTCGTAGTAATATTCTTCATCGCTGCAGATTTCCATTAAAATCTCCACTGGAAATCAAGGGGTTAACTACCAAAATTTTTGGTCTCCCTCTCCCCCTCACCCGATCAGAATCGTCATTCTGTCTTTAGAGCATCGTGTATTTAAATTTGCCTGAGGTACAAAATCGCCAGCTCTCATGCTGTCTGGGCGCATCTGCATCAGATCTTCAGGACAGCAGCCCCTCGCAGCCGGCCTGCCCTCAGCAGGCCCAGAGCATCATTCGCCTCATCGAGCCTGAACTCCTGGACCTCTGTTCTGATGTGGAGATTCCTGGCGAGTGACATGAACTCCTCCCCATCCCTTCGCGTGAGGTTTGCGACCGACCTGATGCTCCGCTCCTCCCAGAGGATGCTGTACGGGAAGGAGGGTATGTCAGACATGTGTATCCCGCCGCATACGACAGTCCCACCCTTGGATGTGGCCCTGAGTGCAGCGGGAACCAGGGAGCCGACAGGAGCGAATATTATCGCCGCGTCAAGCTCCTCCGGCGGCATCTCATCTGATCCCCCAGCCCATGCAGCACCGAGCGAGAGGGCGAACTCCTGCGCCTCCAGATCTCCTGGCCTTGTGAACGCGTAAACATCTATGCCCTCGAAGAGGGCGACCTGCGCGATTATGTGAGCGGCAGCGCCAAATCCGTATATGCCCAGCCGCTTCACACCGGGCTTTGAGAGCGCAAGCCTGTATGATCTGTATCCGATCAATCCGGCGCAGAGCAGAGGCGCTGCTCTCAGATCATCGTACCTCTCAGGGATCGGGAGGCAGTAGCGCTCGTCTGCAACAGTATACTCAGCATATCCCCCATCGATTGTGTATCCGGTGAACCGCGCGTTATCGCACAGGTTCTCCTCCCCGCGCATGCAGTACCTGCATGAGCCGTCTGTATATCCGAGCCACGGGACTCCGATCCTCTCGCCGGTGCGGAAGCGCCCTGCATTCCCCCCTTCCGCCACGACCCTCCCCACGATCTCATGACCGGGTATGAGGGGAAGCTTCGCTCCGGCGAGCTCACCATCTATTATGTGGAGATCGGTGCGGCAGACGCCGCATGCGCTCACCCTGATCAGGACCTCCCGCTCGCCAGGAGCGGGCACCTCAACCTTTTTCATCACCAGAGGTTCTCCGGGTCTCTCGAGCAGCATGGCCTTCATCGATCTCATGTCAGCCCTCCACCTCAGGCATCAGATCACCATCGATTTCGTGTTTTCGTGTCCGGCGCGGCATGGAGTGTCCGCGCTCGGAGGGTCTCTCAGCAGTACGGCATGGCATCTCTTTTCCAATTAGCAAGCGCCATCCTATCTGAGGTCTATTCCAGATACTGGGCCAGGAGGTTCTCGTAGAGGTTCCTCACGTTCTCCTCTGTCTTCGGCATCTCCGGGAACCCGGTGTATTCCATGGCCCTCTCCACGTCTCTCTTAAGATCGAGCCTGTACTGGCTCCTGGAGAGGAACCATCCCATCTTTCTGTAGAACCTCGACAGGTACTCCTGCTCTGTCTGTCCGGGTGTCGGTATGAAAAGGCCGTGCTTCTTTCCGAGCTCCGCGATCTCCATCATTGTTGTGTAGCCGGACCTGCTTATCACGAACCTCGCCCGGTTCATGAACTCTACCTTCAGCTCGGTGGGAACATATGAGTAGACGCGCGTGCTCTCGTCCAGCTGTCTGAAGCTGTTTTTTCTCGGGCTTCCGAGGAGCACGACCTTCTCCCCCGGAAGCTCGGTTATGCGGGAGAGCATGATCTCCTCGAGCTTCGTACGCTGCGGCTCGGGGCCAGAAATTATAACGAGAAAGTCCAGATCCTCTCGCACATCCATCTTTTTTGTGCTGCATAGGATGCCTGAGTAGAAAGTTCTGATGTTTGTGACCCTGAAGCTGGAGCGTGAGAGCTTTCCGCTGATGGCGTTCGGTCCCGGCGGATTATCCGGGACTATGATGCCTGTGAACTTCTTGTGAAAGTATCCGTTGACATAGAGCGTTGCAAGCTCCACAGGCCACAGGAAGAAGGGAACACTGAACCTGAGCTGATGGGTTATGAAGAATGACGGTATGTCTTTTGAGTAAACGCCCATGCGGTTGTCGCTTATGATCAGGTCGTACCTGTCTCTCGATAGAATCCTCGCCAGGTTTCTGCGCTCGTCTGCCAGAGCCTTCATCATTATGGGGAGGTATGCGGTGAACTTGGGGAGGAAGAATCTTGTCGAGCTGTATGGCACAGGGTAGTCCTCGAATACTATAAACCTGCACTCAGGAAACTCCTTTCGCAGAAGCTCCAGCGCATTTCCGCTCGATGCCACAGTCACATCATGTCCACGCGCAAGAAGTTCTCTGATTATCGGAATATCGCGAGATGCATGTCCAAGGCCCCAGTTCAGCGGGCTGAAGAGCACGTGTCCCATGGGGTGCACAATCTCCCCAGAGGGTATTAAATAGCTTTTTGGAAATGCCCACGAGCACACTCGGTGGTGTGTAGTCAAATCACTGAATTGTAATTCCGGAATCTGTATGCACTGTCACAGCAGATCACAAATCCTGTGATGTCAATGCTGCCTGGTTCAGTGATCTGAGTGCACAACCTTCGCTCAGCAAGTACATGATCACGAATCCTGCGAGGCCATGCGGTCTTGATTCGGTGTGCGATCACGCAGCCCGTCTCGTGGATCATGAGGCAAACACTTATCGAAGAGCTTAAGTATAAGCACGTCGACCAATAGCGAGGCCCGCCTTAACTCAGCCTGGTAGAGTGCGCGGCTGTAGTATGTACCGCACCTTCATGGTGCTGCGCGCAGTCACCGCGATGTCCCCGGTTCGAATCTGGGAGGCGGGACTTGAGAAATGTCCGGATGGTGTAGTGGCCTATCATGAAGCCCTGTCGAGGCTTCGACCCGGGTTCGAATCCCGGTCCGGGCGCTTATTTTCCCGGGTGTGCAACGCCCGGGATCCTCACTCCAATCCTGGTTTTTATTCAGATGAGCTTCGTTGCAGGGTCGATCTCAAGCGGAAACGCCACACATCCATCTGCGGGTCAGGCAAAAACCTTGTTCATGCCGATCCAAAGGTGTTTACCTCTCATAATCCGTCATGAATCATCGCTCTCACTCTTTCAGCCGATCGAGCATGCAAACCAAAAACATGGCGGTATCAGAGCTTCAGCCTCGCGGCCTCCTCTGGAGTGTAGCCCTCATGCACGATCTTGGAGAGCTTCCTGGTGAGCAGGGTTGGATCGTCTGCCTGGAAGATGTTTCTCCCTATGGAGATGCCGGCAGCGCCAGCCTGCATCGCATCGTACACCATCTGGAGGAGATCTGCCTCGGTATCCATCTTCGGGCCGCCTGCTATGACCACCGGGGCCGGGCATCCTCTTACGACCTCCCTGAACGTATCAGGAGAGCCCGTGTAGTTTGTCTTGACTATATCCACGCCCAGCTCAGCCCCGACCCTGGCCGCATGCTTCACGTACTCGACGCTGTGCTCGGACCTGACCTTCGCGCCACGCGGATACATCATGGCGAGAAGCGGCATGCCCCAGAGATCACATCTCCTCGCGACCATGCCAAGATCGCGCAGCATCTCTGCCTCGTCCTCGGCGCCCACATTCACATGAATGCTGACCCCATCTGCTCCAACCCTTATCGCATCCTCAACCCTGGTCACGAGCACCTTGTGATTCGCATCCGGGCCAAGCGATGTCGAGGCTGATAGATGGATTATGAGCCCGACATCCTTCCCGTAGCCCCTGTGGCCGTACAGCGGTAAACCCATGTGCCCGAGGACAGCATTTGCGCCACCCTCCGCGACCTTATCCACCGCAGCTGCGAGATCGATGAGACCCGGTATGGGGCCGACTGTGAGTCCATGGTCCATCGGGACTATGACGGTCTTCTTCGTCTTTCTATCTATTATGCGCTCAAGCCTTATCGATTTTCCAATCTTGCTCATGATCGCCCATAGAATGCGAGCCAGAAATTAAATGCAGCGCTTCAGTTTCAGGTGGAGGCTCTGAGACTCACTTGCATATGAGCTGCAGCATCTTCGAATACGTCGAAACGTGCCGAAATGCGCAATAAAAACAGAAGCCCGTCCTCACAGCGGACGGGCGACGGGACGGGCATCATCGTGATCGAGAGCGTTCATCTCGGGAGCGTGTAATGTGTTCGCACATCCTTCAGGCTCGGCCTGACCTTCTTCAGCGCCTCCTCGAAGTGCCTGCGCTCCACCCTGAGGCTCTTCAGCGACTCCTCATCCTGTGGCTTGCCGGCGAGGACGTACTCCCTGATCGCGAGCATCACAGCCTCACTGCACACCGCTGCAAGATCCGCGCCGCTGTAGTTCTCGGTGCGCTTTGCTATCTCAGCGAGATCAACATCCTCAGCGAGAGGCCTGTTTGCTGTGTGTATCCTCAGTATCTCCAGCCTCGCCTCCTCATCAGGCGGGCCGATCTCTATCATCCTGTCAAACCTTCCGGGCCTGAGAAGCGCGGGATCGATTATGTCAGGCCTGTTCGTCGCAGCTATTACTATCACGTTGTGCAGCGGCTCCAGCCCGTCCATCTCAGAGAGTATCTGGCTTATCACCCTCTCTGTAACATGCGAGTCTGCAGCTCCTGAGCTCCTCATGGGGGCGATGGCATCTATCTCATCAAAGAACACCACCGCAGGTGCGGCCTGCTTGGCCTTCCTGAACGTCTCCCTGACAGCGCGCTCCGACTCTCCGACCCACTTGCTCAGGAACTCCGGGCCCTTTACGCTTATGAAGTTCGCCTGGCTCTCAGTCGCCACAGCCTTTGCGAGCAGAGTCTTGCCAGTGCCCGGCGGTCCGTAGAGGAGTATCCCCTTTGGCGGACTGGCCTTCATGTGCTCGAAGATCTTCGGGTATGTGAGAGGCCACTCCACAGCCTCCATGAGCTCCTGCTTTGCCTGCTTGAGACCGCCAATATCGCTCCAGTGGACGTTTGGCGATTCCACCAGGACCTCACGCATCGCTGATGGCTCGAGATCCCTCAGGGCGTCCATGAAGTCTGCCATTGTCACCTCGATCTTGTTAAGGATCTCAGCGGGTATGGATTCGACCTCGAGATCCAGCTCCGGAAGCACACGCCTCAGAGCACGCATGCCGGCCTCTCTTGCGAGTGCAGCAAGATCCGCTCCAACGAAGCCGTGGGTTATGTCAGCAAGCTTTCCCAGATCCACATCAGAGCTCAGAGGCATGCCTCTTGTGTGTATCTGGAGGATCTCCAGTCTTGCATCTCTGTTCGGCACCCCGATCTCGATCTCCCTGTCGAACCTGCCCGGCCTGCGGAGCGCGGGATCGAGGGCATCCGGCCTGTTCGTGGCTCCGATTATCACGACCTTGCCGCGCGACTCCAGGCCGTCCATGAGCGCGAGGAGCTGGGCGACGACTCTCCTCTCAACCTCGCCTGTGACCTCCTCTCTCTTGGGTGCGATCGAGTCGATCTCGTCTATGAGAATTATGCTGGGCGCGTTCTCCTCTGCGGTCTTGAAGAGCTGCCTGAGACGCTCCTCCGACTCGCCGTAGTACTTGGACATTATCTCAGGACCGCTCAGGGTCTCGAAGTGAGCGTTGGTCTCGGATGCAAGAGCCCTTGCCAGCAGTGTCTTGCCGGTGCCTGGCGGCCCGTGCAGAAGCACACCCTTCGGAGCCTCGACTCCAAGCCGCTCGAAGAGTTCGGGATGCTTCATCGGGAGCTCTATCATCTCCCTGACCTTCTTGATCTCAGCGCTCAGACCGCCGATGTCCTCGTAGGTCACGCGCTGTATCATCTTCTCCTCCTTCGCCGGCTTCTCGCTGAGCTCTATCCTGGTGCGGTCTCCTATCACAACAGCGTCTCTCGGGGGCGTGACCCTCACAGCGACGAGATCGATCTTGCGCCCCATGACGTTGAGCTCTATGACATCTCCTCTCGAGATCACCCTGCCCTCCATGTACCTCCTCAGGTACTCCTCCCCGCCTGTTATGCGGAGCGGGACGGTGGGGGCGAAGACCACGGTCTCAGCCTGAGCTGCCTGGATGATCCTGACAGGGACCCTCTCATCTATGGTAACCCCAGCATTTCTCCTGAGCGTGCCGTCCATTCTGATTATGCCTGTTCCGGTATCCTCTGGATAGCCGGGCCAGAGAAGTGCAGCGGTCTGCTTCTTCCCTCTGATGCTTATGACGTCCCCGGCCTGCCACCCCTTCTCCTTTATAACGGCAGGATCCACGCGTGCGATTCCTCTTCCAACATCGGAAGCTCGCGCCTCCCCGACCTTCAGAACTACCTCCTCTGTCATATCAGTACCTCCATACAGAGTATCACAGCAAGGTACAAAATTTTATCCTGTTTGTACCCCTGCGCGATTCTTGTTAACCTTGTTTTACTAACTTTTTGTTAGTAAGGAGCCGGAACTAGTATATAAACTTTTCCCAGTGACTGGCGACGGCGGGGTTCCGAGGTCTTGACGCTCCCCATCATCATGGCGGTCTCATTGAATTCAGACACACCCGAGCTTGCGGATCCAGCAATATTATGACAGAGCACCGATTCCTGACAGCCCCTGCTTATTCAAGACCACGATCTCATGATGGTCTTTATTCAGATCGCTTAGGTCAAAGCATTTGGCCATCTGAGATGCCGGTTAACGCCGAAACCGGATCTCCTCTGTTCCAGGACACCGCCCCCCTTCATCGCTCTTGCCGTTCCACTCAGCATGTATGCCCCGGGGTCACAGCCGATAAAGAGGGCATCAACACTGCGCAGGATGGAGGATCCGTGCAAGCGCTGTGAGAAATTGATCGAGGTTACGCCTCCGCCACCTCGTAGTCTGTGTCCATCGTGTCCTGGAGGCCGTCTTTGGATATGTGGGAGACCATCCTTTCAGAGACGTCCTGATCTGAAAGTATCTCCTCGAACCTCTTGAGGTATCCGTCTCTCTCAGAAGCCCTCTGGCTCTCGAATATGTTCTTGTACTCGCTCACGGTGGATGGAGCCACGTGAAGGATCTCGCTCATCTCCTTCACAGACTTCCCCTCCTCCCAGAGCTTTATGAAGAGCTCCCTGTCGAAGGGCGGCTTGAGGTCTGAATCGCGGAAGAGGTGGAGCTTTATCCGGGCCCGGCTCACAGTCTTGTTGAGCGCGCGGTCTCCCAGCTGCTCTGCGATCTCAGTATCGCTGAGACCTTTGTAAAACAGTCTTACAACAGTCGCGAGCTGTTTTGGTGTGAGCTTTGTCTGTATGTTATATGCCTCAATCATCTCAGAGACGACGCCAAGAAGGGCCTGCTCGATCTCAGAAGTGCTTCTTAACGTACCATGCTTTTTTGCAGGCTTCTCGACGACTTTGGTCGTGGGGGCGATCTTCAGGACGAGCTCTCTTAAATGATCGGTCTTGCCGCTCAATTAATCACCCATCGTGAAACTACTCTGTTTATAGTATAAAGAGATTTCCATTGTATTATTGTTTATGATTGCGGGATTACAGTTCAAATCCAGCAGAGATGATGCTTCGGACTGGAAAAAGCGGTGTCTTCAAACGCCGGATGTAGATCATGAAAATAAATGAGCATCACCCCTCTCTGCCAGTCTTCTCGCAGATGGGGGTGAGCGGATCAGACTATTCGCTCTCCCGCACCCGGTCCCCACATCGCGTTGTATATCTCCTCGACCTTGAAGAGGACCGCAGCCTTCGCCGGCAGCTTCGGATTCACTCCATGAACCCACTTGACCATGTCCTCATAGATCGGCCCCGACCTGTGAACCTCGACAGATCCCTTTATCTGGAACGACTTCTTGGTCTCGGAGTTGTAGCAGACAATGGACATCTTCGGGTTTTCCTGAAGGTTTGCCGCGGTCTTGTTGAAGAAGTTGTCAGCGATCAGGAGCCTCTCGTCATCGAGTATCTTGAGGAGGCCTATGAAAACAACGTTCGGAACCCCGTTTTTGCTGGCAGTCGCTATCGGCACAGGCTTCTGCTTCTCCAGGGTCTGCTTTACATCCTCTGGCATTCTCGCCATTCAGATCACCATGTTAACCGGAAGAGGACAACATATTTATTTTTTCCCTGGAGAGGAAGTGTAGAATACTCCAGTCACATTCAAGGGGCATCGCTCATGATCTGGGTTCGCGGGCACGACCGAACGATTCTACTGGAGCCAACAGCGACGGAGGGACTCTGAATTGGATTAAGCGGTGCGGATAATAAACACATGCCCTAAGCCAGCTCATGGAGGAGTGTTGCGGAACCTGGTGAGCAGGCTCTCGTAGAATATCCTCTCCTCACCCTCTGTTGTCCTGACAAGCCGGTCGAGTATCAGCTCCGGCGTGGATCTGGCAAGATGGTTGTACCTGGGGCTCCTGGTGAGTATGAGATTGTTGTTATCATCCAGACCCTCTGCCTCTATCCCGTCCACCCTGACAGTTGTCTTTGAGAATCTGCGTATCTCATCTGCGAGATGGCTCACGAAAAGGGCCACAGAGCCGTTCTCGTGAATCATATCGAGTATCGATGCGATTATCCTGGCAGACGCCCCGGGCTCTGTTATCGCCTCCATCTCGTCCGCGAGCACCAGCTTCCGCCTCTCGGTGGCGACTGCTGAGAGCTTTCTCATCGTGCTCTCGAACGCTCCTGCGCTGAGAGTGCCGCTGCTCTTTGCAAAGAAGTAAAGCTCCTCGAATATCGATACTCTGCACTCGCTCGCGGGAACAGGCAGGCCCATCTGTGCCAGTATCGCTATCTGTGCGATGAGCTCCAGGAGCGATGTCTTGCCGCCGGAGTTCACCCCGCTCAGTATCGCTCCCCTCTCGGTATGCTCAGAGATCCCGCATGACCCCAGGCTGTAGCTCACAGGCTCGGGATTCTGGATGAAGAGATGCCTGCCATCGCGGAATCCTATTGCCGGAGCGTCGATGAGCTCAGGCATTCTGAGATCGCATGATAGAGCGAAGCTTCCGATGGCGTAGAGGAAATCGAGCTGCATCAGTCTTTTTATGAGATTCGCTGCGGTCACATCCATGCTCGCCAGAGATCTGGCGATCTCTCTCTTAATGCGCAGAGCATATGATTCCCGCCTCCTCCTAAGCTCAAGCTCAAGCTGGCGCAGCGCTCTGTGGTTGATCTCGATGGGATATTTTATCTCCTGGGGTATGATCTCCTCCAGCCATATGGCCTCACCACCTCTCATGTTGAGATCCGAGGCGACCCTCGCCCTTGCATCAGATATCACAGATTTGAAGATGCCCTGCATCTGCATCTCGAACACATCCCTGATCATATCCCCGCGCCCCAGAGCCCTGAGGAGATCCTGGCCGCCGAGGGTCACAGAGCTCGCCTCTATGCGCTGGCGGAGCTCGGTGTTCGCCCAGGCGAGCGCAGAATCGATCGCTTCGGGTGATCTTCTGAGAATATCATCAATGCGTGATATGTCTGGTGAATCTGTGTCATGGAACAGCCTTCTGAGCGCATCCCTGAGCACATCCAGATCCTCGAAGTGCTCGATGCCCTTCCCGTCGAGCAGTGCCGCGAGCTCCACGCCAGCCTCCAGAGCATCCCGGTTGTCGGTGTAGAAGCTCAGGACAGCCTCGGGGGCGATGTACCAGGCTTCGAGCCGCTCCGCGATCTCCACTCCGGGAAGGGAAGCTCCTGGGTCGCTGAGAACGATCACATGATCGTAGCCGCTGGCGATATCCCGCAGCTCTCCCGGGCTCTCAGCCAGATGAACATCAAGGAGCCTGTCAAAGCCCATCGATCTCACCCTCTCGAGCTCCTCCGGGGATCTCGCGAGGATCGCCCTTCCTTTTATCCTCTGAGCCTCTCTCCTCCGGAGCGGCTTTATCCTGCGCAGGAGGTCCCCCACGTCGCCGAGCCTCCTGCGGAGATCCAGGGCGCGAAGCGAGAGCGATCGCATCTCGTTTATGAGCTCGGGAGATCCGGATGGGAAAAGAGTGGCTATCCGCATCCTGGCATACGCGGTGTTCGCATGCTCTGCCATTCTGTTCAGGACCGCTCTGTATATCCTCTCAGCCTCATCGGTAGCCAGGAAGGATTCTGGGGAGACGTGGTATCGCAGGCCTCTGGCTGCTCTGACTGTGGCTATGGCCTGGCGCTCGCCGATCGCTGCTCTCAGGTCCTCCATATCCTCATCTGCGATCGCCCTGAGGGCCATCTCCTCGCTCCCGAAATGTGAGAGCAGACGCTCCCTCAGGCGGGGCCCGACCCCGGGAATATCCTGCAGTCTCACAGCGTTGAGTGGCATGCTTTCTATATATGAAAGTCCTCATGTGATCTGGGAGCAGAAGGGTGAGAGATCATGAGCAATCCTGGCACGCCCGGGATCGTCCTGGCCGGATTCGGCTCTGGCGCTGATCTTGTGCGCCGCATGGCTCGGAGCGGGAAATGCTCTGGTGTGATGCGCATCGATCACAGCTCCTGCGTTATTGCCATTGGCAACAGACCGGATATTCAGAGGCAGGCACCGGAGATGCTGGGCTCTGGAGAGCTGCCCGAGCTTCTGGGCAGCGCAGCAGTTGTCTTCATGATATCTGATGGTATGGAGTGGATTCGCACGTCGCGCCTCGCTGCCAGGATCGCGGAAGCGAATGATCTCGCGGTCATGATTTTTCTGGTTGCAGATGGGGATGGCGGTGGTCCACCTGAATACCGGAGTCTCAGCCGCTCCAACCATGACTGGTTCTGCGGCAGGGGCTCTGCGGTGGTCGTCGACGCCCCCACAGAGCCGGACGATGCCGGGCTGCGTCTTGCGAAAATGGTCTCGTGCATCTCGAACATGCTGCTCGAGCCATCGATAATAAATCTGGACCTCGCGGATCTCAGGACGGTGATGCGTTGTGGCAGAGAGGCATGCATCATCTCCGGAACAGGCCTCTCTCCGGAGAGCGCTCTGCGGGATGCTCTCGAAAAATCGCCGGGCCTGCTGGATATGAGGAGAGCAAGAGGCTGTCTCCTCCACATCACAGGCGGGACCAATCTGACGCTGAGGGATGCGAACCACATAGCTGAGAGCATGACGGGAATGATCGATCCAGAGGCGAATGTGATATGGGGGATGAGGGTGAGGGGCGATCTGGAGAGGATAGAGATCACAGCCGTGCTCACAGGGAAAAATATAATGCATGGTTCCAGAAATGCTGTATAAGCAGGCGTGGAGGATCTGATGGGCGGATGGGGAGATTGGCATCTCAACCACAGCGCGCGTACCGAAGAGTGCAGGAGCAGAGGCGACGCGCATCCAACCTCTCAGGCCGGACCGGATCGATCGCAGGGGCATGAGAAAATGGTGAGGTGGCTATGACAGCAGAGCTCGGCGCGCTGGCAGCTTCGCTGATCCTGATAGCGGCTCTGATCTACAGCATAAAGCTCTACATGGAGGTCTGAGCCCGCAGGGATCTGACCCGCTCCCTGACCGGGGCGAGTATCTCTATCATCTGCTCAGCGCAGGCCTTCTTCAGATCCATCGGATGGAGTGAGCCGCTCACGAACGACTCCTCGAGCGCCCTGTAGCTCTCGAATGTAACATCCCCGCCGAACTTCGCCGGTCGCCTCACAGTGACCGAGTCGACCCTGGGAAATATGTGGTACTTGAATATCTCTGTGATGGGGTTGTTCTCTGTTACCTTTGCGGGGCAGTATGCGGCCATGATCTTTCTCTCTATCTCCTCTGCAGGCTCGTCTACAGCTATGTTGTTTCCCTTTGAGGACGACATCTTCTTTCCATCCAGTCCCGGGATGAGGGGTGTGTGGATGCACACCGGCGCAGGGAATCCCAGCTTCGGCAGCTCCTCCCTTGCGAGCATGTGTATCTTTCTCTGGTCCATGCCGCCCACTGCGACATCTATCTTAAGATCGGCTATATCCACAGCCTGCATCAGCGGATATATCATCTGAGAGACCATGGGATTCTCAGCGCTTCTCGATACCTCGTCCATGCTCCTCCTCGCCCGGTTCAGAGTTGTGTTCCTCGCCATCTGCAGGACCTTTATCACGTACTCTGGTCTTAGCTGATACTCGGTTCCGTAGACGAACTCAGTTCTTTCCGGGTCAAGTCCCAGAGCGATGAAGCACTCCTTGTTGTAATCGGCGATCCTCCTCACCTCCTCCAGAGATCCCTTCTCGTTGAGGTAGGCGTGAAGATCTGCCAGGAGGACGACGACATCGAACCCCGCCCTCTGCATATCAAGCAGCTTGTTCGCGGTGAGCATGTGTCCCAGATGTATATTTCCACTGGTCTCGTAGCCGACATACGCCCTCGGATGCTCCCTCGCATCAAGCATCTCCTGAAGCTCCTCGAGCGTCACAACCTCTTCAGTGTTCCTTATCACCAGCTCCAGCCGATCCAATGAACTTCACCAGCGAGCCGGTGGAAATCAACCCGTATAATGCTTTTGGTCACCTTTTCGGAGAGCGATCCATATTTGACGGCGTATCTGTTCATTATGAGGATGTTTTAGATCAACAGCATGCGACCTGAAATTTTTGAGGGCAGAGGCCATCGATATGTATGATTCGAGCCAGTCTCCCGAAACTTCAAGAAGTACAGCGCCTTCTGGCCGGCATGGGGTTGCTCGAGCTGCTGTTGGTGAGACAGACTGTTTCAGTTAAAAACCAAGCTCGAGCTCTTTGAACCAGAGATGTCAGCAAGGCCGGGCTGCTCTCCGTTGGGCACAAGCGTGTACGTGGAATTGCCTGTAACCACAATGACATACCCATCTACCGGGGTTGCGTTGTACCCATGTGTGACGAGCAGAAACGCCAGATCCAGGGGTGTCATGAGGGGATCATCATAGGAGGAAAGCAGCTCCATGAGTCCGGCATCCACACAGCTCGCTGGAACAAGCAGCACCAGCATCACACAGGCAAACATGCTCATAAATCTGTACATCTGTCTCACCGCTCTGTACAGCTACTGGAAGATATTTAAACCTCACAGAACATGAGATCAGTACTTCAGGATATTACAGATCGTACGTAAGTGCTCTCTCCATTCACCTCAGCGAAATCGAGTTCTCCGATAGCATGAATCAATTTCACAAACCTTTTATACCATGCCTGGTGTTTAGCTTTTACGGAGGAAAAACAATGACCGGCGAACCGTTGGCAGTGGACTATTATATCCCGATTATTCTGTTTCTGGTGATGGGTGCCATCGTGCCAATCGTTGCTCTAGCTGCTGTCAAGATCATCTCTCCTCTGAGACCCAACCGGCGTAAGGCGTCAGTGTACGAGGGTGGACTCAAACCTGTCCGCGACCCGAAGATCCGGTTTAATGTTCAGTATTATTTGTTTGCTATCGTCTTCGTGATCTTCGATGTCGAGGTTCTTTTCTTGTATCCATGGATTTACGTCTACGCTTCTGAGTTCATGAAGAGGTTTGTGATCTTCGGCTTCATCAACATGGCAGTGATCGAGATGGTGCTTTTCATCGCGGTACTGGTCGTCGGACTGCTGTATGCGATAAAGAAGGAGGCGTTGCGTTGGGTATAAGCGATGTAATACCTGTACCCGTGGCCATCGACGAGGAGATCGAGAAGTGGACGATCTGGGGCCGGCCGGTGATGGACGTCTGGTTCACCACCACCGAGAAGATACACCAGATCATCCAGATGGGCCCGATAAAGAACGTGCTCAACTGGGGCCGCAAGAACTCCCTCTGGTTCCTGATGCAGCCGATGGGCTGCTGTGGTGTGGAGATGCTCGTCTTCGGCTGCCCGCACTATGACTGCGATCGGTTCGGGATAATTCCCAGAGCCACCCCGAGGCAGGCCGACGTGATGATCATCAGCGGCTACATCACGAGGAAGTATCTCCCCGCAATCAAGAACCTCTGGGAGCAGATGCTCGAGCCCAAGTGGTGCATCGCTGTCGGGGAGTGCGCCATATCCGGAGGGCCGTTCTACGATTCCTACAACATAATACAGAACACAAGCGACTTCTTCCCGATCGATGTGTACGTCCCTGGATGCCCGCCGAGGCCGGAGCAGTTCATAAAGGGCTTCGTGGAGCTCCAGGAGAAGATCAAGCAGCGGAAGGATAAAAGAGGCTACTAAGGAGGGAGGTCTCTGCTTACGGCTGGCGATGTATTGAGCGCGATCCAGTCGGCCTTTCCAGGAGCGGTTCTTGAGTCGAGGGTCGAGTCTGATCGCCGCCTCTGGATAACAGTCGATCCGAAGAGGCTCGTCGAGATAACACAGTTTCTGAGGGACAAGAAGGACTTCGATCACTATTCCGGTGCTGCCGGGGTTGACAGGATAAATGAGAACCTCTTCGAGGTCGTGGAGATCCTGACGAGCCACGGGGCTCATCAGGTTGTTGTCCTGATGAAGGTGAAGGTTCCCAGGGACAAACCATCCGTCAGATCGCTCACAGGTCTCTACTGGAATGCGAACTGGTACGAGCGCGAGATCTGGGAGATGTTCGGCATAAACTTCGAGGGGCACCCGGAGCTGTATCCTCTGTTGCTGCCTGACGAGCTCGTCGGATACTGGCCCTGGAGGAAGGACTTCAAGGGATACCCGGATACGACGACAGGCGAGCGTGCGATAGAGCAGGTGGGTCCGGATGGTTACACAGAGTTCAAGATAATGCCCCACACGGAGCTGATAAAGGCGGGCGTTCTTCCTGAGAGGCCGAAGTATCCGACGTTCAGGGAGCGCGAGGAGGCTGAGATAAAGTCCGACTCTGAGATGATCATGCACATGGGTCCGCAGCATGCGATCGTCCCCGGGCCGTTCCTGCTCGATCTCCTCATCGAGGGCGAGAGGGTCAAGAAGGCGTTCCTGGATGTGGGATATATCCACAAGGGCATAGAGAAGATAATGGAGAACAGGACGTACCTGCAGGGGATTGTTTACACGGACAGGATGTGCTACCTCGCGTCCATAACAAACAACGAGGCCTACTGCGGTGCTGTTGAGAGGCTTCTCGGGATCACCCCTCCTGAAAGGGCGCAGTACATCAGGGTGATACTCGCAGAGCTATCAAGGATTCAGAGCCATCTCCTTGGAACAGGCGAGTTCCTGACGCTGCTCGGCGCTGCGACATACTCCCCATTCCAGTACATGATCATAGACAGGGAGGACATAGTGTATCTAATGGAGAGCATCACCGGCGCCAGAATCACGCATACATTCGTGAGGTTCGGAGGGGTCAGAAACGATCTGCCTGATGGATTTGCAGATAAGGCCCGCCCGATACTGAAGAGGATGAGGGAGAGGACAGAGGAGTACATGGATCTGCTCCACAGCGATCCGATATACACCAGAAGGATGCGCGGGATAGGCGTTCTCTCGCCTGGAGATGCGCGCAGGCTTGGCGTCTCCGGACCGCCGCTGAGGGCATCAGATACGCCGTATGATATGCGCAGAGAGGATCCGATTCTGGTCTACCCGGATCTGGACTTCAAGGTCGTTACAAGGAAAGCAGGAGATGCTGAGGCCAGGGTTGAGGTCCGCCTGGAGGAGATCCTGGAGAGCATCCACATCATAGAACAGTGTCTCGACCAGATACCGGACGGGCCGATACAGGAGAAGCTTCCGAAGAAGATCAAGCCCGAGCCAGGAGAGGCATACTACAGGGTCGAGGATCCGCGCGGCGAGATGGGAATCTATGTCGTGAGCGATGGGTCTGAGAAGCCCTACAGGGTGAAGGTCAGGGGTCCGGTGTACGCATACATGCAGGCGCTTCCGCCGCTTCTCGAGGGCGCTTACGTTGCTGATGTGGTCGCGATAGCAGGCAGCATGGACGCATGCACAAGCGAGGTGGACCGCTAAGGGGGATTCGAGTTGTATTTATCGACAATCATAGAGACCGTATCTGCCTGGGCCGCCCAGGAGCCAAAGATATACGCTCTGGCCATAGGCCTGATAGGGGCTGCCATAATCTCTGCGGTGATCAACATCGGCGCCATGGCTGTGGTCTGGCTCGAGAGGAAGTTCCTGGGCGATATACAGGCCAGGTTCGGCCCAAACAGAGTTGGCAGTAGATGGGGACTGCTGCAGCTGGGCGCTGATGCGATAAAGCTATTCACAAAGGAGGACAGCATACCCAGAGGCGCGGACAAGCCCGTCTACGTCTGGGCGCCGATAATAGCCAGTATAACAACAATGCTTGTGGCAGCTGCAATACCATTTGGCGCACTGAGGATCGACGGGAAGGATTATCCTCTGGTCGTTGCGAACATGGACATCAGCGCGTTCTATGTAGAGGCCGCTCTCTCAATAATGACGATCGCGGTCTTCATGGCCGGGTTCAGCTCCAACAACAAGTACTCGATGCTGGGCGCCTTCAGAGGAATCGCGAGGATGATCGCCTACGAGGTTCCGATGGGGGTTTGCGTCATAGCTGTTGCCCTGATGGCCCACAGCCTCAACCTGGTCGAGATAGTTGAGAGCCAGACGCTCTGGTACGCATTCGCCCAGCCGCTCGGGTTCATAATCTTCACCATAGCTCTCGTGACAGATCTCGGCAGGATACCCTTCGACCAGAGCGAGGCAGAGGAGGAGATCATAGCCGGATACACAACAGAGTACGGCGGCATAAGATGGGGCCTGCTCTACTTCCAGGAGTACATCAACATGCTCCTCGGCTCGATACTTCTGGTGCTGCTCTTCCTCGGCGGCTGGAATGGCCCGAGCATACCTGTGATAACAGTGCTCTCTCCGATGGTCTGGTTCCTGATGAAGGTCCTGATAGTGCTGATCTTCCTGATCTGGGTCAGGGGGTCGCTGGTGAGGTTCAGAATCGATCAGGTCACGGATCTCGGATGGAAGTGGATGCTTCCGCTCTCGCTGGTAAACCTGGCGTGGGCAGCGTTTGTGGGTCTTTACTTCGCATGAGGTGATCCAGGATGGTGCTAAAGTCACTGAAGTACACCCTGAAGACAGCGCTCACCACAACAGAGGTCACCAGGCTGTATCCTGAGGTCATGATGGAGCTGCCCGCCAACGAAAGGGGCATACACGAGCTCGACGCCACGACGTGCATAGGCTGCGGCTCCTGCGCCAGGATCTGCCCGAACAGCTGCATAGAGATGGTTCCCTATAAGTATGGCAACCCGCTGAAGAACAGGAAGATGCAGTTTCCGCAGATCGATTACGGCAGGTGCACATTCTGCGGCCTTTGTGTCGATGAGTGTCCCGTCTCCTGCCTGAAGATGGGAAAGAAGACAGAGATCGCTGGGTGGGAGCGAAAGGACATAGTATACGGGCCTGACAGGATCGCGGTGAAGAAGTTCTCCGAGAAGGAGGTCGCAGAGCTGGAGGCTGAGGCGAAGCGACAGGCCGAGGAGAAGAAGAAGGCTGCTGCGGCAGCAGCAAAGGAGAAGGCCGCAAAGGCCAAGGGAAAGGAGAACAAGGCAAAGGCGAAGCCGGACGAGGGTGGTGAGGCCTGATGGAGAAGGATTCTGTGAAGTATGTCAAGTACCTCTTCGAGCTCGTACTGCTTCTGATCGCGCTGGGAGTGGTATTCGGAGCGCTTGCGTACATTGTGTACATCTCCCCGTGGAGCTGGAGGATGCTGGACAGGATCTACGATATCAGGTTCCTCATAGAGCTCGGCGTCTTTGCTACACTCTCCGTCCTGATCCTCGGGCTCGCGGTGCTCACGGTCTACTCCAGAAACATAGTGCACAGCGCCCTGTATCTGATAGGAAGCTTTGCGGGTGTTGCAGCCCTGTACATATCGCTTAATGCGCCCTTCCTGGGTGTCGCACAGGTTCTCGTGTACATCGGCGCTGTGGGCGTGCTGATACTCTTCGCCGTGATGCTCACAAGACGCACGATAATGGAGGAGTCCCATGGTTAAAGTGAAGACTACGATACTCCTGGTGATCTTCCTGGCGGCACTGATCGCATCGATATCAGTGACACCATGGGAGTACGGAGAGATGAAGAAGCAGTACAGCTTCCAGCCGGCCAAGGAGGGCGTTAGGATGCCGGAAAGCGGCATCGGGGATGTAGGGGCGGAGTTGTTCACGATCTACATGTTCCCGTTTGAGCTGCTCTCCCTGGTCCTCCTGGCAGCCCTGATCGGAGCGATATACATAGCAAGAAAGGAGATGGCCTGAGGGAGGCAGAGAGATGAGAAGGAGGGAGAGATACGATCCCGCTTGAGTTATACATTATGCTTGCCGCTGTCATGTTCTCCATAGGTCTCTACGGTCTGGCGACACAGAGAAACGGCGTCAAGCTGATGATGTGCGTTGAGCTCATGCTCAACAGCGCCAACATAAACCTGGTGGCCTTCTCAGCCTACCAGCCGAACGTGAGCGGCCAGGTTTTCGCTCTGTTCTCGATAGCTCTGGCCGCGGCTGAGGCCGGTATAGGGCTTGCCATACTGATAACCCTGTACAGGCTGTACGGAACCATTGATCTCGACAACATAAACGCTCTGAGGTGGTGACGTTGTACGCCGATTACGCTTATCTGATCGTGGGGCTGCCGGTGCTGGCATTCATTCTCACGATCTTCTTCGGTTGGCATCTGCCGAGGGGCGGAGGATTTCTCACGGTGCTGGCGACCTTTGCAGGCTTCATAATATCTGCAGGGATATTCCTGGAGACGTTCCCTGAGAAGGTCGTCCATCAGTCGATGCACTGGTTTGCGACACTGAATGTGGGAATACTGATAGATCCTCTGGCCATTGTGATGCTGCTGATGGTCACATTCGTCTGCACGCTGATACACACATATGCTCTGGGGTACATGAACGGCGATCCGGGTATGGCGAGGTACTTCGCTGAGGCAGGTCTCTTCACGGCGGCCATGCTCGGCCTGGTTTACTCTGACAACCTGCTGCAGCTCTTCATATTCTGGGAGCTGGTGGGCCTCTGCTCGTACCTGCTGATCGGATTCTGGTACAGGAAGCCGTCTGCAGCATCTGCTGCGAAGAAGGCGTTCCTGACAACAAGAGTCGGCGACGTGATGTTCCTCGCCGGAATAATCCTGCTGTACAACAACATGGCGAAGCTGGGGCTTCCGGAGGGGACATACCTGCTCCAGTTCCCTGTGATATACGAGAACCTCACTAAGATCGACCCGACGCAGCTCACACTCGTCTCGCTGCTTCTCCTCGGAGGCGCTGCGGGCAAGTCAGGCCAGTTCCCCCTGGATATCTGGCTTCCTGATGCAATGGAGGGCCCGACAACGGTCTCTGCGATGATCCACGCTGCCACAATGGTCACTGCAGGAGTGTACCTGGTCGCGAGGATGTTCCCGTTATTCTATGCGGCTCCCCACGGGCTTCTTGCAGTCGCATACGTCGGAGGGTTCACAGCGCTCTACGCCGCGACGATGGGTCTTGCAGCATTCGATATCAAGAGGGTCCTTGCGTTCTCAACGGTCAGCCAGCTGGGCTACATGATGCTCGCGCTGGGCGTTGGATCTGTGGTGGGCGCAGCAGCCGTCGGCGTCTCGATGTTCCATCTGATAGGCCACTCGTTCTTCAAGGCGCTCCTCTTCCTCTGCGCCGGCTCGGTCATACACGCGGTCGCGACGAACGACCTGCGCGAGATGGGCGGCGTCGGGAGATACATGAGGTGGACCGCTGGAACGATGGCCATAGGCGGTCTCGCTCTCGCAGGATTCCCGGGAACGACGGGATTCTTCTCGAAGGACGAGATCCTGGTCACAGCGTGGGAGTACGGCGCGACGACTCACGACTACCTGCCGTACATCTTCGGCATAGTGGGAGCACTGCTCACCGCGTTCTACACATTCAGGATGTGGTTCCTGACGTTCACAGGGGAGCCGCGCTCTGATTACCACAAGCATGAGTCGCCCTGGATCATGCTGGGGCCGCTTGTGATACTCGCGCTCTTCGCGCTCTTCTTCGGCATGCCTGCTCAGGAGGGGTTCTACGAGACGGTCGGCAACAACTTCGCCCACTACGGCGTGAACTTCGAGGAGCTCGCGCCGATCGGAGGGCATGTGGTGGAGCATGGAGGAGAGGAGGCGGTAACTGAGCCGTTCATAATCAAGATACTCCCGATACTGGTGGGAGTCGGCGGCATAATCCTGGCGCTGCTCTTCTACTCGCCGTGGAAGAAGCTCGATGTCAGAAAGTTCGTCGGCGAGAAGGATCTTCTGAGGACGATACTGGTGAAGAGGTACTACCAGCATGAGATATTCACAGCATGGTTCGCAGAGACGGTGGTTTACGGGATATCGCTGATAGCGAACATATTCGATATAAGGATCGTTGATGGAGTGCTGAACAAGATCAGCGAGACGACTCTTGGTTTCGCCAATTCGATAAGAAGAACGCAGACCGGAGTCATACAGAACTATATCACAGCACTGGTCTTCGGGATCGTGGTGCTCGTGATTGTGATCAAGCTGGCGATGGAGGTGGGCCTGTGATCTCAAACGCCATATCCATAATGATAGCTGTGCCGCTGATAGGCGCGATTCTGGCGTTCCTCACCAGAAGCAGGGAGCAGGCCCGGCTGGTTGCCCTGATAGCCTCACTGGTTCCGCTGGCCCTGGCGCTTCAGATGTACACCGAGTTCGACAAGTCCTCGAAGCTGATGCAGTTCGTCGAGAGCTACGACTGGGTGCCGTCGATAGGCGTCAAATACACAGTCGGAGTCGACTGCATAAGCTTCCCCCTGGTGCTCCTCACCGCCATAGTCTCTGTGCTGGTGGTGATATACGCGTGGGGTGAGAACCACAGGCCCAACCAGTTCTTCGCGCTGCTCCTGCTCAACGAGGTTGGGGTTCTGGGAGTCTTCACGGCCCTGGACTTCTTCCTGTTCTACATATTCTGGGAGGTCGTCCTGATACCGATGTTCTTCCTGATCGGCATCTGGGGCGGGCCGAGAAAGGACTACTCAGCGATCAAGTTCTTCATCTACACACATGTCGCGAGCCTGGTGATGCTTCTCTCTATATTCGCGATGTACTTCACCTACAGGCTGCCCGATGGCTCGAGGACATTCGACATGCTGACGCTGCTCCAGGCGACCTCTGACAAGACAGTGTTCCCGCCGGGGCTGATAAACGCGATATTCGCGGGGCTTCTCTTCGGATTCCTGGTGAAGATGCCCGCGTTCCCGTTCCACACATGGCTCCCGGATGCACACGTCGAGGCTCCGACTGCAGGCTCCGTTGTTCTGGCAGCGCTGCTGCTCAAGATGGGTGGCTACGGTATATTCAGAGTGATACTTCCAATGCTTCCGCACGTTGACAAGGCGTTTGTCACTGTGATAGCAGTCATAGGTGTGCTGAGCATAATCTACGGAGCGTTCCTGGCTCTGGCGCAGAAGGACATCAAGAAGCTTGTGGCGTACTCATCGATCAGCCACATGGGCTTCGTCACCCTGGGCGCTGTGGCGTTCACATGGCTCTCGATACAGGGGGCGATGTTCCAGCAGTTCTCTCACGGGATCATAACATGCGCCCTGTTCATGTCCGCGGGAACGATACAGCACTCTGTGGGCACGAGGATAATATCAGAGCTCGGCGGGCTCGCTGACAGGATGCCCAAGTTCGCGTCGCTCATGCTCGCAGCCTTCCTCGCGTCCCTCGGCCTGCCCGGGATGAGCGGATTCGTCGCTGAGTTCATGGTCCTGACGGGATCATACGCGACGTTCCCCGTCTACACAATGCTTGTGGTCTTCACCAGCGTTGGCGTGACCGCAGGTTACCATCTCTGGGCGTGCCAGAAGGTGCTCTTCGGCCCGATACTGAAGAAGTACCTGGACATACACGATCCGCATGCGTACGAGATACTCGCCATGAGCGCGATCGTCTTCCTGACGCTGCTATTTGGTTTGCAGCCTGCGCTGATCACGGACATCATGGGGACCGCGGCCCATCAGGTGATGGAGCCTGTTGTGACCCTCTCGCAGATGGGGGTGATCTGAGGTGGATCTTGGACACTACGCCCCTCTCGGGGCAGAGGCTTTGCTTACAGCGGTTTCACTGCTGGTCGTGCTTGTAGGCCTGTTCACGAAAGGAAGGAGCTCGCTCCCCGGATACCTGAGCCTGGCGGCGCTGATAGTGGCCATGTGGATGGTGCTGACGGCCAAGACCGGGACGATCTTCTTCTACGACTCGCTCAGGGTCGACGGGTTCTCCCAGTTCTTCAAGGCCGTCTTCGTGCTGGTCTCGCTGCTCGTCGTCATCGCGTCGTTGACCCGCTACAACGGTCGTGTTGGAGGAGACGAGTACTTCGCCCTGCTCCTGATGGCGACCGTGGGCATGATGGTGGTCGCGAGCGCCATAGATCTGGTCTCGCTCTTCATAGGTTTCGAGCTGGCAAGCCTGTCAACATACGCGATGGCAGGGTTCGACAGGACGAAGAAGAACCTCGAGGCCGCGATGAAGTACTTCCTGTACGGCGCTGCCTCGTCAGCGTTCATGCTCTTCGGCTTCTCGATGCTCTACGGGATGACAGGGAGCACGAAGATCGCGGATATCGCGGGTGCGTCGCTGGCTGCGTTCAGCCCTGCGATACTGATCGCGCTGATATTCGTGATCGTGGGCTTCGCGTTCAAGATGGCCCTGGTGCCGTTCCATATGTGGGCTCCCGATACATACGAGGGCGCGCCCGCGCTGGTCTCGGCACTGCTCGCTGCAGGCTCGAAGAAGATGGGGTTCGCAGCTGCGTTCAGGGTGATACTGATCGCGCTTCTCGCACTCAAGCTCGAGTGGTACATGGCGTTCGCGATACTCGCGGCTGTGACGATGACCGTCGGGAACCTTGTCGCGTGCTGGCAGAACAACGTCAGGAGGATACTGGCGTACTCGAGCATCGCGCAGGCAGGCTACATCTCCATAGCCTTCGTCGTCCTCGGGGTTGCGTCTGAGGGCATGACAGGGCCGAACAACCTGCCACTCGACCAGTACGCGCTCGCCGGTGGTCTTCTCCTTGTTCTGGGACATGCGATCATGAAGACAGGAGCGTTCATAGGCAGCGCGCAGGTCGCATCGATCGCGAAGAACTCAGAGGATCCGGATGACATCTCGAACTACGCTGGCCTGGGAAGAAGGGCGCCGGTAACAGCCTTCTGCATGACGGTCTTCATGTTCGCGCTCGCAGGGATACCCCCGACAGCAGGCTACTTCGGCAAGTTCGTCGTGTTCGGGTCTGCGATATACGGCGGGCTTGTGTGGCTCGCGGTCCTCGCGATACTGAACAGCGCGCTCTCGCTCTACTACTACCTGAGGATCATAAGCTACATGTACCTCAGGGAGCCTGCAGGGCCGAAGATATCGGAGTCGAAGGGCTATGTGCTCTCGCTCCTCCTGGCCCTGATCGGGACATTCTGGATCGGCGTGCTACCGGACGGCTTCTTCAACTGGGCGATGCAGGCGGCAGCTGCGCTGCTGCCCTAGCCTCGCTCCGGTCTATTTTTGCATCAGAACCGATGCGCATTCGCATTGCGTTTTTACGATCAGATGTGCGTGGTGGTACATCTCCTGGTGCGCCTGATGCGACCATCCTACAAAATATATTCTGGGTGTTCTTGGCATCTGAAAATGGAGCTCTGGGAACGAATGCGCACCTTTAAAAGTAAAAGGGGATGATAGACCCATAAGGAGGCAATCCATTGGAATCTATCAAGACTTTGTTGTGCATATCAGTAAATATTACTTTCGGGACAATTCTGGTTCGCTCATCACCTCATAACAACTTTATTCTTGATTGACGATGTAAGTTTTGTATGAACATAGAATCCGTGCCGGATGAGGAAGAGTGTTACAAGCTGTTGCGTGAGATGAGATGGCCTGATGGCGTCAGATGTGTGTATTGTGGTTCTGAGCATGTTGTGAGGACCGGTAGATGGCGTGATACACCAAATCAGCGATACCACTGCAGGAGTTGCGATAAGTGGTTCAACGACAAGACAGGAACAATATTTCAGGATACGAGGTTGCCTTTACGGGTGTGGTTCTTCGTTGCGTTTATGTTGCAATTCAAGGTGAGCATTCTCGAGATCTCGAAGACAGTTGGTATCAATTACAAGAGTGCATACCATATGGTCAAGCGGTTGAGATCCACTGTCTATGGCAAAGACATCGGCGATAAGCTTCGTGGAGTCGTTGAGATGGGTGAGGCATATGTCAAAGCAGGTTCAAAAGGCATGGAAGTAATAGAGAGAACCGAGGAAACGTGGCTTGAAAACAAAGGGAAGAGGCACTTACGACACGGATAAGGTTCCAGTCATAGCGATCGTTGAAAGAGGCGGCGGACTGAGCATTCGACCGCATCGTAACGTCAAAAGTAAAGTCGTGTTGAAGCGGTATCTGAGGGATGTTGACCCGGATACAATCGTCTACACCGACGACTACGTCAGCTATAACATTCTGCCAGATGATATGCATGAAAGTGTGAACCATTCTATCGGCGAGTACAGCAAGGGTGGTGGAGTGCATATCAACACTGTGGAGGCGGAATTCTCTATCTATCGACCATGGATGGCAACGTTCAGAGGCGTATCCAAGAAGAACCTCTATCTGTACACAGCACACTACCAGTTCATCAGGCTGAACCGCGAGATGAACCCTGTTGGTAGAATGCTCGCTATGGTGAAACTCTTGCACATCCTCTGGCTGGACACAATATTCTGCCATAGTTCTTTATAAACTGAAGATGCAAGGTATGTATAAGTCGCTAGATCAATAAGAGCGAATATGTTTACGCTTTATGTATTCAGCAACTTGGAGGTCATGCGGGAGGTTGCTGAATGCACTCATTCGCTCGCTGGGCCTTCGAATTCGTCGAAACTCTTCGACGCAGTCGAAGATAAGTCGAAACGAGCGCATAGCGTGACAGCTCTCTGCGGACAAGTCATCAGATGGATAAGAGCGAACATATTATGAGAAAGGGTTGACCATTTTCGATCATAAACAGATCTCTTATAAAGGCAGATATCAGTGAGACAGGATACAACTACAGCAGGTTCATGAACAGAACAAGTGATTACAAGCTGAATTTGGAAACCATAGGCACTCTCACTCATATAGAGGCGTTGAAGCAGGGTCTGCATGCAAATGATTTGAGCCATATATCCGAGGACTACAGGGGTCATCAGCGCATGAGCCTGAAGATACAGATGCGGGACTACCTGCCGCCTGTTCAGGAGGCGCCAGGCTGGCTCGAGTGCTGCTTTGGCGGCGATGTCGGAGGCGGGTCGGAGAGCTGGAGGCCTCCGCGGTGGGACGGGAGCGGAGCATCGAGCGATCGCATCTTCAGCGCCGAGCCCTGATCACGTCGGGGGCTCTCTGTCAGATCGCTTCGGGCAGGTCTCCCAGGTAACCCGAGCTGTGCGCTTTGTTGTATCTCAGCGCGCGTGTTCCTCGCTCCTGGGAATGTATTAATATACATCCTCTCAGACCTTCATCACATGATAGAAATCACAGATGCGGCCGCGATGGTCATGAAGGAGCATCTCGTTCCTGGAAAGGTCGTGAGGATGTTTCTCGCAGCTGTCGATGAGACAGGCGCGAACTACGGTCTTGCTGTTACAGATCCATCTGAGAATGATGTGCTCTTCGAGAGCAACGGGATAACGATACACATGAGCCCTGAGGATGCGGAGATACTGAGCGAGACGATAATCGACTTCATCGACGACCCTGAGATCGGCAGGGGCTTCATAATCTACGGTCCCGGGGACGAGTCCTGCGGATGCGGCCATCACGAGCACGACTACGGCTGCGGATGCCACTGATCTGTGACAGGACACGGGTGGTTTGATTGACCGCTCTCGTCACCGGAGGTGCTGGATTCATAGGCTCCAACCTGGTCGAGGAGCTTGTGAGGGGTGGCGAAGATGTCATCGTTCTGGACAACCTCCAGACCGGGAGCCTGAGGAACCTGGAGGGTCTGGATGTAGAGATAGTGACGATGAGCTGCAACGACATCCCGCGGCTTGATGTAAATGCTGACATGATATTTCATCTGGGAATACCCTCATCGTCTCCTATGTACAAAGAGAACCCGCTTCTTGTGGGCGAGGCGGTGAACGGTTTCATCGCGGTGATGGAGCTCGCGCGCAGGTGCGGCGCCAGGGTCGTCTACGCGTCCACATCCTCCTTGTACAATGGCCTGGAGCCGCCGCACCGCGAGGATATGGTGATAAGGGTCACTGATTACTACACAGAGGCGAGGTTCGCGATGGAGCGGATCGCAGAGCTCTACAGAAGGCTCTACGGCGTGAGCTCAATGGGTATGAGGTTCTTCTCCGTCTACGGGCCTAAGGAGGAGTCGAAGGGGCGGTACGCGAACATGGTCACCCAGTTCCTCTGGGGGATGATGAGAAACGAGGCGCCCGTCATCTACGGGGACGGCTCACAGACCAGGGACTTCATATACGTCAAGGATGTGGTGCGCGCCCTGATGCTCGCCATGGATTCCGATTACAACGGAGTTCTGAACGTCGGCACAGGCAGGGCCCACAGCTTCAACGATGTGATACGCATCCTGGGCAGCAAGCTCGGGGTTGAGATGAGGCCGAAGTACATCGAGAACCCGATAAAGAACTACGTCCAGCACACGCTGGCGGACACGGGTAAAGCTGAAAGGTGCTTGGGATTCCGTGCGGCTTACAGCCTGGAGGAAGGGATCAGTGAGATCATAGGATATTACAGACAATGAGATGGTGGTGCGTTTGGATATTAAAAACAGGAGCATCCTCATAACGGGAATAAGCGGCTTCGTCGGGTCGCGGATGGCAAGGTGGCTTGTTGATGCTGGTGCGTCTGTGTGCGGACTGGTTCGCCGCAGGTCTGATGGCAAGGTGCCGCCCAACCTGGAGCGGCTCGGTATTGAAAGGGACGTCCGGCTGATAGAGGGCGATCTTGAGAATATCTCCAGCATAGGAAACGCAATAACAGCAAGCGATCCTGACATAATCTTTCATCTGGCTGCACAATCGTTCGTGCCGAGATCATTTGTTGATCCAAACGAGACCATGCTCTGCAACTGCTGGGGGACCTCAAACCTTCTGGAGGCAATTCGGCTTAAGGATGCCGATGCCACCGTGGTCTTCGCGGGGAGCAGCGAGGAGTATGGGCTCGTCATATCATCTCAGGAGCATTACAGGAGAGCATTGGAAAAATATGGCGTTGTGTTCCCGGAGCCTGAGCGCATACCCGAGCTACCGATATCCGAGACCAACCCGCTGAGGCCGATGTCTCCGTATGCGGTGAGCAAGGTATACGGCGACTACCTGATGAGAAACTACTGGCATTCCTATGGAATACCGACCGTGGTCTCAAGGGCGTTCAACCATGAGGGCGCTGGCAGGGGAATAATGTTTGTGACATCTGTCATAACCAGCCAGGTTATGAAGCTCAAGCATGGTGAGATTGATAGCATAACTATAGGAAACGTAAACGCCTTTCGCGACTGGAGCCATGTGGACGATATCATAGATGGTTATATTTTGCTTGCAGAGAAGGCCAGACGCGGCGATGTATACAACCAGGGGTCAATGCGGACAAACTCTGTGCTTAGCTACATCCTCATGGGCCTTGAGGAGGCAGGTTATTCGGTGGACAGGATCGAGACCTTCCACGGCGAGAAGATTGTAAGAGAGCCGACAGAGCCTGACAGATCATCGATATTCGGCCTGAACTTCGACAAAACAAAGGTGGATGGCATGATGCTTCGCGGAGAGCTCGAGTTCGTGCCGGAGGATGAAGGAGTGGTGGTGTATTCTGGCAGCAAGCGCATAAGAATTGTCTTCGAGACGGAGAGGTTCAGACCTGCCGAGGTGCCCATACTGCTCTCTGATACAAAAAAGATAGAGTCACTCGGGTTCAGAAGGAAGCATACCGTAAGGGATATTATAAGGGATCAGCTGGATCATTACCTCTCTGATAAGGAGCGTAAGGGATTCCAGTGAGGATTGCCATCTTTCTTGACTACATCGGATCCATCGGCGGTGGGGAACGTGTCGCGCTGATGCTTGGGCGTGCTTTACAGGCGGATATCATAACCACAGATCTGAACCAAGACGCTGTGGATCGGCTTGGATACGGGGACGTCAGAATAACAAGCCTTGGAGATACGATCAAGCTTCCGCCGCTAAAGCAGATCTCAGCTTCTCTCCTTTTTAGTATGTGCGACGTATCCGATGATTACGACTTTTTTATCTTCTCCGGCAACTGGTCGCATTATGCTGCCAGAAAGCATCATCCTAACATGTGGTACTGCTACACGCCTGTGAGAGCGTTTTACGATCTCAGGGAGAGCATGATATCCAGACAGCCAGGCGTTTTCAGGAAGATTGCAGCATACTCTTGGATAAGATGCCACAGCTGGTTTGACAGAAGATCCGTGAGGAACTTGGATAAGATCGTGGCGATCAGCGAGACTGTAAGGCGGAGGATTGAGAAGTACCATAAAAGGTCAGCAGATGTGATCTACCCACCAGTGGATACCAGCAGATTCGTATGCAGTGAGTATGGCGACTTCTGGCTTTCGGTGAACAGGATCTATCCTGAAAAGAGGATCGACCTCCAGTTCGATGTGTTCCGTGGGCTCCATGACGAGCGGCTTGTTGTTGTGGGTGGTTACGCGAAGGGGGATCATGCAGAGGGTTATTACAGGCGTCTGGTTAAGGACATCCCTGATAACGTTGAGATGCTCGGCCAAGTACCTGAGGAGCAGCTCATAGATCTCTACGCGAGGTGCAAGGGGTTGGTATGCACTGCAATGGACGAGGACTTCGGGCTCACGCCTGTGGAGGCGATGGCCAGCGGGAAGCCTGTTGTTGCAGTGCGTGAGGGCGGTTACGTCGAGACTGTGGTGGATGGTGTTACAGGAGCGCTTGTCGCGGCCGATAGATGTGAGCTGATCGCGGCTATTAAGAACATATCATCGAACCCGGAGAGGTACAGGGAGGCATGCCTGGCGCGTGCCAGTGAGTTTGATATAGACGCATTCCTGAAGAGGTTCCGCAGTGCCATCAGGTCAGGATAAAAATGCTGCTTAGCGTTTCACATCTGCGCGAGCTGATCGGGTTCAGAGATCTGATAATCAGGCTCGCATGGAGCGACTTCAAGCTGAGGTACAAGAGCTCCGCTCTTGGGTTCTTCTGGTCGCTGCTAGAGCCAATGCTAATGCTGCTGGTTCTCTATGTGGTATTCACGAACCTCATGCGCATACAGGTGGAGCACTATCAGCTTTTCCTCCTTCTGGGCATAATCCTGTGGAACTTTCTCGACAGAGGGACATCCATGAGCATCTGGGGTATTGTCGGCAAGCCCAGTTTGGTCCAGAAGGTCTACTTTCCGAGGGATATCTTAGTTATATCAACATGCATCACTGCCCTGATGATGACCGCGCTGGAGTTTATAGTATTCGTGATATTCATGCTGGTCTTCAGGGTTATGCCGGGCTGGACTGTGATCTACTTTCCGCTGCTTCTGATGCTCGAGCTGATGCTCATAACAGGCCTATCGATGGCTCTCTCAGCGATGAACGTCTACTTCAGGGATGTTCAGTTCATCTGGAGGGTGGTGCTGCAGGTCGGTTTCTTCGCCACGCCTGTTATATATCCGATCACCATATTTCCTGAGGGAGTGCGCTGGGTGGTCATGCTCAACCCGATGGCGCAGATAATAACGATTATGCGGGACTGTGTTCTGTACAGCACACCACCGGGTGCGGCGTCACTCTCTTATGTGGTGTTATCTTCAGCGACATCTCTCCTGATAGGGTATCTGATATTCGAGCGGCTCGAACCCGGGTTCGCGGAGATGATTTGATGGACGAGACAGCTGTTAAGGTCGAGCATCTCTGGAAGACGTTCAGGATACCTCATGAGCGGAGGAATACTCTATTCGAGAACCTCGTGGGGTTTTTCAGGCCGAACAGCTATGAGGCATTCACCGTGCTGAAGGACATAAACCTTGAGGTTGGGCGTGGGGAGTGCATCGGCATAATCGGCGACAACGGCTCCGGCAAGAGCACGCTTCTTAAGATCATAGCGAAGATACTCAGGCCAACCAGTGGCTCTGTGAAGGTGTGCGGGAGGATGACTCCGTTCCTGGAGCTCGGCGTCGGGTTCCAGCCGGATCTCAGTGTGAGGGAGAACATACGCATTTATGCAACCATAATGGGTCTGCCGAAAAAGGTAATAGATGAGAGGATCGATGATGTGATAAGGTTTGCAGGGCTTGAGAGATTCGAGGATGCAAAGCTGAAGAATCTCTCGTCAGGCATGCAGGTGCGGCTCGCTTTCTCGACGGCGATCCAGACAGACCCGGATATACTTTTGGTGGATGAGGTCCTGGCCGTCGGCGATATGGAGTTCCAGCAGAAGTGCTTCAGGGTGTTTGAAGATTACAGGAACAGCGGAGTTACAATACTGTTCGTGTCTCACGATCTTAATGCGGTAAGGATGCTCTGCGATCGGACTCTGCTGCTCAGGAACGGTGAATGTGCGGATTTTGGAGATACAAACAGCATTATAGATAAATACATTTATAAGTCAGACAGCTCTAGCGATGCAGAAAAATCTTCTGATAAGGAGCGCGCGAGCACCAGGAAAGAGATCGAGATTGCTGATGTCAAGTTCATCGACAAATACGGAAATCCGAACGAGAACTTTGTAGCTGGAGATCCGCTGAGTGTTCGTATTTTCTTCGATGCGCACGAGAGAGTGAGGTCTCCTGTCTTTGGTATAATTTTTTATCACGAAGATACATACTGCTACGGGACAACCACAGAGTTCAAGGGCTCTGATACGGGTGTCATCAGCGGCATGGGATACGTGGACTTCATAATCCCAAGGCTGCCTTTTCTCAAGGGAAAGTTTGAGGTCACAGTGGCTGTGACATCTCATGATTACAGAACACAGTACGACTGGCATGACAGACGATATGCATTCAACGTCCACAATCCAACACGTGACCTGGGCATGATGCTTATAGATGGCACGTGGTCGCTCCACAGGGATGCTTAGAGCAACTGCAACCTCCATGTCATCTTCTCAGGTGACCTGCATCTGTCTAACGTTTCAGGAGTATGCAGGCCAGACCAGCTGCTGCTGGTGCTTCGTTGTCCTTGTACAGCACATTCTCCAGCTCCTCTTCAGAGGCCTGATGCCAGCCCGCCCTGTAGATGTACAGATCTTTTCTGATGAGACGACATCTTGAAGCTGATATAAGCCTGTCCAGGCTCTGCCTGTCGTACTGCTGGAACCATCCGTAGTTCATCCTACGCCCATAGGGAACTGTTATAACGATCTTTCCGCCCATCCTCGTTATTCTGGCCATCTCTCTGATCGCACTGAGATCACCCCCTGGATCCTGAGGCAGCGGTCCGTTAAAGTAGATGGTGTTGTCCCAGCCGATATGCTCCAAAGTGGAGATGCATAAGATCATGTCGAAGGCACCATCGCGGAATGGCATGCTTCTCACATCTCCCACGACCGGGCGTATTCCAGGTATCGATCTGCCCACAAGGTCCAGCCCGTAAAGCTCTGGGATCTTCAAGGCGTTGATCGAGTCGATATAGCGGTCCTCTGCATTCGCATAACCTATATCAAGGACACGTCTCTCTCCTCTGTACCATGAGAGGGCCCAGGGGATCTCTACACACCGTTCGGTATCACCCAGACCATACTGCGAATCCGACAGCTTGAATCCACTCTCATCAATGTGGCCCCAGATCCGCATGGCCAGACGTTTAATCAGATCGAAAACTCCCACCAATTTAGGCCACACCCGCCCCGTACACAGCTATCCCGAGCCTTCTCGGGTCCTCGTTAATCCCCCACTCTCTTGGAACGAACGTCCTGTCAACGGTGAGCCTCACTCTGTGGAGGCCCGGCCTGATCCGCCCGGATAGATCGATGCAGATCGACCTCCTGCCAGGATCGCTCAGCATGAACTCGCCCACCTCACGCCCGTCGAGATGCACAGCCAGCTTCAGCGGTCTCCTGATCAGATCCGGGCGGGATGCCGCTACATCCAGTTTCAGATGCGATCTCATACCATCAGATCTCAGATACAGTACCGCAGACCTCTCAGTCCACCGGAAACAACCCTCGGATGGGTAAAAACCGGCACCTATAGACCATTCGGTGCAGTCAAGCATGTTTATCTCTGAAGGTAAATCTATCAGATCCAGGTATGGAGCCTCTTTGAATGTCGGATCTGGGGCACGACCCTTCAGGCCCACGGCCCAGATCTGGTCGACCAGGATCCAGGTTAATCTGCGCATCAATCCTGGCAGTTTGTCTTTAAGATACTTCAACTCTCCCCAGACGATGGGATGGAGACCTGATGCTCTCATAAAGCCTCGTATGCTTCCCCGGGAGTGGTACCTTATGTGCAGGTGCTCGTACTCCGGCGTGACCAGATGTTTTCGCAGATCCGTGGCGCCCAGCGAGAGCGCGCGCAAAAGGCTGGCCACCCTCATGGCCTCTAGCGCTGGGGCGGTATGCAGCACCAGCCTGCCGCCGGTAGTCAGGATGCGAAAGCACTCGCCGAGAAGCGTGCTCAGCGTACCGTCATCGATATGTTCAGCCACATCTGCCATTATCACCGTGTTGAATGAGGAATCCTTAAAAGGCAGAGACCTGCCGTCGAACTCGAAGAGCTCGATGCGCGTTCCCGCCATCCTGGCGCGTTCTGCACTGAGCCTGAGCGCGGCTCTGGATGGATCAACAGCGTATACCTCGGCACCGAGCAGAGAGCAGCGCAACGCCACAGCCCCGGGCCCGCATCCGAGATCCAGGACTCTTTCTCCAGGTCGAATGCGTGCGAGTGATACGACCTTCGATATGCGGTCCTCAGAAAGGTCGTAAAGGTTCGATCTGTAGTACTCCTCGGAGTACTCTGGATACTGGGTTCCAGCGCCGTCGATGAGATGGGCGCCATCTCTCAGGAGGTATGAAAAGCCGCAGGAGCAGCACAGAGATTCCTGCGCGCGCTCTAACTCCCCCCCGCATCTGGGGCACCGGAGCAGGCTGAACATGCACAGAGCTGAAATCCGGCCTGATAAAAATCTTGCGAGGATAGTTATAACTGGTCGTGTGCTCAGATCATTTATAGTATTCCGCATAAGTTGATATAATATCACATTCACATAAAATCATCTATGAAGTATGACATATCCAGTAGCTTTTAAATGGATTTACATGAAGTGGCGCAAAGAACTATAAACCAACAGCATGTGACATCGCAGGATTTGTGATCCGTTGCGCCTGTGAATGCAGATTCATGAATTTCAATTCGCTATTGTGTAGTTTGCGACTTGGAGGCGATGCAGGCTGGCTGCTGCAAGCACTCATTCGCTAGCCAGGAGCGCATGGCCAGACCAGTGTATCTGTGGGCAAGTTATTATATGGACAAGAGCGAATCGTCTATGAAGTATGACATATCCAGTAGCTTTTAAATGGATTTACATGAAGTGGCGCAAAGGGCTATAGAAGACCCTGGATATCACGCCAGACGAAACCTTTATTAGTCAGGTCAGTTGTACTAAGTTGCTGTTAAAAGTGGCATTCAGAGACTGGATGGTGTGCGGGTGTATTAACGCACGGAATTCAGCCTCAGGTGCAAATAAAC